>OCTX012030452.1_pt1 | contig 13485 bp, 18 predicted proteins | sample 1539691 | NCBI WGS metagenome assembly OCTX01 (sample SAMN02144231, study PRJEB22623) | gut metagenome | biome: sheep rumen | host: Ovis aries | place: New Zealand
ATCATCAATGAATGCTTTTACAACTGCAATGATTCCAGTATCATCAGTTCCATCATACTGTGCAGACTGTTCAACAGTTCCGTCAAACGATCTGTAATAGATACGCTGAAGTTGGATACCTCCGATATTTTCATAATATCCATATCTGATTAACAGATTGCCGTGCATCGTGCTGATGGTGGAAGTGAGATAGTCACGATCTCCGAAGCACAGCGGTGCATAATACCATCCGGCGTGTGCTTTCCATGCGTCCTGGTTCATCTGCAATTCACGCAGTGAATATTTCTTCAGGTCAAATGATGGCGTGCGCAGGAACAACGTAGCGGTGATATCGTAGTTGTCTGATGTGATATCCATATCAACGGTGCCGGACTGTTTGCGCAGCTGCATCGGATTGACAACTTCATACTGTGGTTTGCCAGAACATACATTGTCTTTCTTGGTCAGTCGGCCGGACGCAATGATTGCGTTTCTTGTGGATCCAAAATATACTTTACCATTCACATCAACCAATACCAGGCCGGCATATGACGGCGTATTGATTCTGCTGATTCCTTCCAGTTCTGCATAATCATCATGATCCAGGAACAGTGTTTTGAAATATCCTGTTCTGAATGAATAGATGATGATCTGGTTCTGCGTGTACCTCGGAATGGATGAATTGCTGCATAACTGATAATAGAATGTATCAGTCAGGGTTCCATCCTGGAGGACTCCATCACCAACTTCCGGCAGTGCATGGATACGGACCGCAGAAGCAACCAATGTATCAGGATTGATATCATATTCAAGGATTTTACCGCTGCCGGTCAGCAGCGCCGCGGCACTCTCTCCATCCGGTGAGATATCGAATGTTGAAAGTGAAACATTTCCGAATGGCGCGTAGTCAATGCGTTTGACTACAGCCAGTGTATTGGGATTAATCAGATAAATGGTGTGGCTGTTTGTGAGCTGATCATTGTATCCGTTTGACAGAATCAGAAGGCTTCGCGTCTGATCAAAGCCAAGGCCGTTACCATGCATCCCGCTGCCGATGGTCGCTCTTATCACAAGCTCAAGCTCTGGATATGTATATTTTGAAATATACATCGGATCATCATCTGATTTATGATGGGCAACATACAGATAATTACTGTTATATTCTGCACTGCATACTGTATGCTGGCTCGGAAGTCCTACGGTTCCGATCTCCTCAACATGCTCCTGAAGCCACGCGGAGGTGTTGTATGCATTATATACATCCTTTACTTCAAAAGGCGGCGCAGGTTCGGGAATATCTGGGATGTCCGGAATCAAATCCTTGATTGCTTCAATCTTTAAATCAAGGGCTTTGATGCTTTCACCCATATTTTTCATCTGGGTAATGATCCAGTTCAGATTCAGCTTTGACAGGTCAACATACGGCCAGTTATTGAATAAGGCCATCAGCCAATGCCTCCCTGTTTAAGTTCAAGCACACTGTTACCATCATCATCTTCAGATTCATATCCTGACGTTAAATTTTGGTGCTTTACAAGCTGTGGATCAAATACAACTTTTAATGATTTGATAACCTTTGCTCCTGATATGTCATTAACAAGTTCGACATGAAGCTTGAAATTGATGTCCTGTTTGACGTTCGTCAATTCGTTTGTCATAGGATCTGTAAATTTATAACTGTGAGTGCCGAGGTTAATAACTGCATTTTCAGTAATAGACATATTGCTTCCTCTCTTTCTTTACTTCAGTATACCATAATACAAAATCTGTTTTTAAATTCTTCAATGATGATCCGATACAAATCGAAATCTGCGATATCTCTTTCTTCCTGGATCATCTGCTGCGTTGTTGTAACGCCAATGTTTCCGTGTTCCTCGCGCTGTCTGGTGACGGTGCCGGTGTCGGTTGTCTTACCGTTGGTTTCAGATGTAATCTGATTATCTTCAGAATCATATAATTCTTTTTCTGAAGGCTGGTATCCGGATGAATCAAATGCGCTGCGCTGGCGCTCTGTCACAGCATGCGCTTCTGATCCTGATTCCGCTTTTCCGTATGTAGTACCGGCCAGATTGCGGGTTTCTGTTTCTGTGTAGGTTCCATCCTTATTCCAGATAGGATTATATTCATAATCCTTGGTGTCGGCCCAGTGCTGCCAGATATCCTGGCGGCTTTTGCTCCAGTTGGTAATCATGAATTTCATTACATCCGGATCACTGTAAATGGTGTTCAGTTCGGCAAGGTCAGCCAGAAGCAAATTAGTTAATACTTCTTTCCTGAGCTGGCGAGGAAGTACCATAGAATCAAACAGAGTATTGTCGGCAATATATAACCCCATAACAGACAGTAAAGCATTCATTCTTTTACCTCCGTATCTGTAAATTCAAACTGTTCATTCAGTTCAACTGAAAGATTCAAATCAAACATTTCATTTGTTTTCTGCATTGATTTCTTCATGGACTCCAGCCAGACGCGCGCCACCGCCTGAGTGTTTGCATTATTGGCATTGACTTCATCATTTGTTAATCTTTCCTTTTTCTCATAATTAACGTTGTTGATGCCGATGAATGACAGAAACATTGATTCAATGCTGCTCATGAATGTTGTGAAATCATTTCCAAGGAAAGTCTGTTTTAAGTTCTGATTGAACATGACCCAACGCGGATCACCGTCAGCATTGAACAGATTTTTATCAACAACCGCAGCCGGCTGGCCGCTTGCGATATCTGAGTAAAGCGCTTTGAATGATTCTGCCATTGCCTTATTATCTGCCGCAAAGATATACGCCAGTTTTGTATTCACCAGATTCACTCCCATGCTTTCCAGAATCAATGACATTAAATCGCTGAAGGTGGAAACAACATCATAAGCGCCGCGGTAATCCGGTGTCAGCTTGATTAATGAACATGTTTCACCGATCTTCATATCACGCGCTCCGGACTTCAGCAGCGGATTACTCACGATTGCATTTGTCGGCCTGTAATAGAAATTACGTCCATATAATGATCCGTGATTATTCACAATGCCGAATTTATCCGTATTGAATACAATGGTGTATCCCATTACGAATAATGTATATCTGAAATAATCAGGGTCCCATCCTTCCGGAATGGTAAATTTGTATACACTGAATAATTTCTGGAATAAATACCGGTCAAAGAATAAAGACAATCCGGTGTTTCTTGCATGCATCCCGTATGGTCTGAATGAACTATCATAAAGATTCTGATAGTCATAATAGACAGGGATTCCATTAAAACCGCTTCTTTCGGCCATGCGTGCCCCTCCTTGCAAATGCTTTCTTAATTAATAATAACATAGCCGGCGTCAGATCACCGCCGCCGGGTCCAGGTTCATCATCGACGTATGGATTTTTCAAAAATCCCTGCGGTGATACATTCCAGCCCGCATAAGGCCGCCACCCATAACGGCGATAACATGTTAATCTTTCCCATCTGGTACCGCCGTAATTTGACTCTGAAACTACAATGGTGTCATTATCAATAACTTCCTCGACAATGGCTACATGTCCTGGATGACCGTCTGATGATGTATTTGTGTAATAGCATACCACCGCTCCCAGTGATGGATTCTGTGATTGCGTCCAATTACTGGTTGAGCTTCCCCAGTATGTCACGGCGTTTCCGAATGACAAACCGCAGTTATCAACATTGGTGTTTCTGATCTCCATAACGCGGCCGTGCACGTATCCTGTACAGTTAGGTAATACTGAAGGCGGTCCATCTGATCCATAGATGCACTGGTTATATCCACCCGATCCGGTCTGAATATATCTTAAATCACCGGATGATGGAGCTGTTGTTCTTGGAATAAAAGCCATATTTATATCTCCTATTCATAGAAAAATCCTGATTCAAGGTATGCTTTGATTTCTGCATATTCTCCGGATGTAGCATCAGGCAATTCCATGTCTCCATTGCGGACCATAATATAGCCTGGAATGCTTGCCGGTGTTCTGATCTCACATAAGGGCCTTCCAACATCCGCGTTATCTTCAGCAGCGACAGCGTAATATTTGCATGTGAATATGGCGTATCCGTTAAGGTCGGAAAAGTTACCGGATGAACCGACAGTATTAACATGCTTGCCGATATTCTCCGCAGCATTTCCAATATTACTGATTTCTGTTGCCAGTCCGCTGTCAAACATCTGTGCAATACCCGCGCCAATGCTGCCAAGAAGTCCGGCGCCCATGCCCATAAATGCAGATGATCCAAAATCATAACCGACTTCTGCCAACTGGATAGGAACACAAACCTGTGCAGACGTTTTCATAATCAGCCTGTCGCGCACATTATTATTTTCCGTATACAGTTCCATGCGGCCGATACCGGTAATCATATCAAGGCAAATAACCGCCCTGACTTTATCAGCATCCAGAACATCCATACCATTCAATGAAATCAATCCGAACGGCGGAAAGAATAATGAATACTCTGTATACGGTTCCAGATTCAGATATCTTCCGCGGGCGGTTGCCTGCGGATGCCCCGGAACGTTGAATGATAAACTGCGTTCAATATACGGGTTGGTAGTAAGCAATTTACAGTCTGCTGTGATGGTCCAGTCCCAGATAGCAACATCGGTTTTCTCCGATCCGGTAATATCATCATAAGGAATCGGCACCCAGTAGCATGATTTGATATAGGATAACGGATTGATGATTGCCTTCTGTAAGCTCAATGAAGCATCCGTAGGTACAAAATTGTTATTGGTTAATGTCACATTTGACATTAATTTGCTTAACAATGTATTGAGCTGGTTATACTTCAGACACAGATATTTAATGCTGCCGAATGATCCCAGGTTATTACTTTCAGGTGTTGCGATAACGCCAAGGATAAAGCAGCCGCGGGTGATTGAAATGTAATATGATGGCGCCCCATCAATAGGGATGTGCGCCCATGGCGTTTCAAGTGTTTCTTTCGTAACCGTAAAATCAGCCAGAACAGGATAATAGCTATCCACAACCAGACGGTTGAATGTATTGGATGATCTTAATATATAGAATGGCCAGGCGCCAATCTGATCTCTGTACGTTGCCAGTACATCAGTCTGCAATGAATACGTCCAGATGCGGCCCTCTGATGTGATATCCGTAACAATATAATATCTGAAGAACTCCGGAATATATGCATATGAGTAATTTTTAAAAGTATTATCGTTTCCCTGATCCAGTTCAATCACCGGATTGATTGCGCTGGTCGGTTCCTTCAGCCGGCAATTATACTGTACTCCGGAAGATAATGACGGCTGCTTGGTTGAATTGCCGCGCTTTGAGAAGTTCGTAAACATATAAATGATCATATCTGATCTCCTTTATATAAATAATGACCGCCGGAGGTCCGGCGGTCCCGCGAAAATAAGGAGGTGTAAATCAATGAAAGCTATCCCGGCTCCCTGTCCTTATTTTATCAATTAATCAAGCAGAAGGACAATACCCTTTTCAGTCAGGTCATTGCAATACTGTGAATTGCTTGTCAGCCAGGTATTGCGATACAGGCCGCGCGCATTGAGCGGCGTGCTTTCCAGTCTGTAATCCTTCATATTGGTTACAACTGCATCCTCATCAAAGATGACGCCAAACAGATTGGAAATGGTCTGCGCGGTACCGGTGACTGCCTGTCCGTTGGCATCAATAATGACCGGTGTGATCTGCATCTGATCCGGTGAATCAATAGACTGCCAGAAGTCCACGCCTTCCACATCAGCATATGCCAGCGGTTCATCATGATAGGTATTTGTGTTGACCATAACATCGATCTGGTCCAGGGCTTCAGAGAGAATATACATTTTCTGATTCTCAACAGGTGTGTGTCTGGCAACCGGCTTTCCGGTAACATTGCACTGGAATTTTACACTGCGGTTTGTCATAAGTCTTGAAAGTGTGTTGATGCGCGCTCTCACAAACTGGAAGAAGGCGCGAATGTTTGCCGGCTGGTAAACAGTCTGCGCAGTCAGTGCGTTGTTTCCTGTCAGTCCGGTCAGTGTGTTGTATTCCGTAACCAGATGCACAACTCCATCCGGGAAATCTGTTTCCTTTGCGACCTTTGCCGCAATGAAGTTGGCCAGAGCTGTGCGGTTCAGTTCTTCAATATACTGTTCCCACTTGTTTGAAAGCTCCTGCATCTTGGCAGCATAGAATGCGCCAAGCTGAGATTCAGAAAGGAATGCGTCACGCAGCGCCTGATCATAAATCGTGATCCAGTCCTGATATGCATCTGAACCGGTAAATCTTGTTACAAGGATATCACCCTTCTTCTGTACCCACTGGTCAACACTCTGACCATCGACAGGATGATATACCATCTCGGCATCTGTCAGATTTGAATCAACATAGCTCACTTTCTGAATAATACCGCCCCATCTGATATCATCGGCAAGCAGTCCTTTGAATTTTCTGCTGTAAGGTCTTACAGAGAAAAGCGTTTTTGAAAGCTGAATCTGCATAGCAGACCATACTTTATCAGTACCGGCGGCAAGTGTAGCCTGGGCCATGCTGATGAAGTCGGCTGTATTGGTTGGAGTAATGCCCGCCTGCCCGGTTACCTGCGTATGCAGGTCATTCAGAAGGCTGCGGACATCTTCAATTCCAAGTGCGTTTACACTCATTTATTTTGTCCTCTCTTTCTTTGCCGGCGGTGCAATGACGCCCGCCAGAATATCCGTTGTTGATTTCTGCTGCATACCTCCGGCCATATTTGCATTAAGGTTTGCAGTCTGTGCGGTGTTGATAAACTGATTAAGCAGTGCCTCCAGCTTTGCATATCCATCTTCCGGCGCGTGCTGTGTCTGCTCCGTTTCTGCCGGTGTCGGTGCCGGTTCCGGCTGTGTCTGCTCCGGTTCTGCCGGTGTCGGTGCCGGTTCGGCCGGTGCCGGCTGATCCATCGCTTCAATTTCAGCTTTTGTATAGCCGGCTTTTAAAAGTGTGAGAATGTCATTTGAGTTCATCGATTACCTCCGTGCATACCTGATCAATAATTTCATCGAATGCCGCATGAACCGCCTTTTTAATCGCAGCCGGATCATAATCAGCTGATCCGGTTCCGGCCGGTACTGTATCGGTATTGATAATGTTATCAATCATTCCCTGAACTTTTCCATATCTGGAACCAAGCAGATTAACACGGTCCTGGCCGTTGCCGATCCATCCCAGGAAACCCATCAGAGCCAGTTCCAAATCTGAATATTTACTGATTGCTTGAATTGCCGGCATCCGTTTTCCTCCTTCCGGTCAACATTGTGATGATGGTTTTCAATTCCAGAAGGGCATCCGTATTTCTGTTAAGCGCTTCTGTGACTGCTCCCATCTCTTCTTTATGGCTTTCCTGTTCTTTATTCAAGTAGTAGAACAACGCACAGCATGCCACGATTGGAAAGCCAAGAGTCCCGATGGCCTGCATGATCTGAGTTACATCCATGTCCGTACTCCTTCCATATTTAAATCAGATGGGTAACGATGCGGTCAACATCCTGGGCAACCCTTCCGGGGTTCGACCTCGGCCCAGCCCATCAGTTATTATATTATCATTCAATCATGATAAATTGAAATACCTTTCAAATAAGGCGATACATTGATAGCTTTCAAACATGATCATCCCGTCCATCATATAGCCGGGAAAGCGCCAGCGGTACCGGTTTAACTTCTCAAGGCCGGAATAACTGGAAGCATAGATTTCCTTGGTTACTCCTTTTTTAAATGTTACATAAAATTCCTGGCGGCTTTTATGCTGATAAATGAATAAATCGCCGGCCTGAAATAAACATTTATACTCATTCAATGGCATTTTCTTAACATAAGTAAAATCATTCAGGATGAATTTATTATTGATTGCCATTTCAGAAAATTCAGAGTTTACCGCCTGGTATAGTGCTGTCTTTGATTTCTTTTCTGAAATTGGTGAATGCTGCGGAATGATTAACAGTTTATTGCCCAGCTCCCGCACTTCTTCCCCATTTGCAAGCATCTGCTCGGCGTCCTGGATCAGATCGAAATACATGAATATATCATTTGCCATGTTCATGGCATTGGCCGCGAATATCACCTGCACCGGCGGTGATGAATTTAATTCCCGATTTCGATTAATGGACTCGTAGAGATTTGCAAAGGCCATTCCCTCGTTCTTTATTTTTCTTACATGGCTTTCCGCGATAAATTCATCATAGAATATCCGCTTGATATGTGAGTAATCAAACGCTCCCCTGGTATTGGCAAATGTTGACAACGCCAGATTCACGGCGGCAAGCTGATCCTCTCCCTCCGGATCCTCCCGCCAGACATAACCGATATTTTTATCTTTTGTTACATAGTGACTGATTCCCATATCTTCAAATACTCTGTAAAAACTGGTTCCGTCTCCCTTGCGGTCATTCTGCAGGTCTATTTCTGTCTGGGTCCGTCTCAATAAAATGATTGGTTCATTTTCTTCAGTGAAATACTTCAGCGCACCGTATGTTTTTCCAATGCCTCTGGCGCCTGGAATAAAGATAAATGTATAACCGGATTCAATGATGCTGCGCATATCCAGATATCCGTTTTTCAAATATAAATTCATATATCCTCCATAAATAAAATCACCGGCCCCAGTCCGGCCGGTGATTAAACGAATCTTTTAGAATGGCAGCTTGATATCCTTGGCTTCAATATCCATCCATTCAACGGAATAGGATGTACCGCCGTTGCGGTCGGTGTAGGTTCTGATCTTAAATCCGGCACGCCCGGCGTTAATCTGTTCAATTGCTTCCTGATCATTGATCATGTCCTGCACATCATCAACAGTGTGAGAAGGCAGATTGACATAATATTTGGGAGTGACTGCCAGTGCCTGCTTTCCGAATTTCGATTTATTGTTGATGAACAGCGCCAGGAAGGTGTAAACCTGATCCGGACCGTTTGCCTTATACAGTTCTTTCAGACTGTAATACTTGAAATCCTTTTCGGCGTGAAAAATGAATGGTGAAACGTGATTGTACTTTTTTCCGATGCTCATAATGTCCTCTTCTTTCTTTTGTCCTTTTCGTAATATCGGAGATGGTGGGACGGTTAACGGACTGGATCACCGCCCCACACATGTAGAATATCATGCTAACGTTCATAATGCAAGCTGTATCTGATATCTGTTTCATTTAAGAAGTTCAGCAGCCGCCTGTATTCCAGCGCCAGCGATAATGTATAGGTTGATTCAATGATTGCCAGATTTGATGTGATTTCCAGCTTATGGCCTTGTATATTTACCTCTTTCACTTCCGGATCATCATTATAAATGGATTCAGTTCCGCCGGCGATCCGGAAGATGAAACCCTCCTGGAAGTTCTCAATACTGCCCAGCTCTTCCGCGCCTTTGCGTTTATTCACTCCGGATATTGTGATATGCAGCTTATCATCCATATCAATATATGCGTATTTTTTCGCGCCCATGGTTTTGAATGCCTTGTATCTGTCGTCATGTTCAAAGATTCCTATATAGTGAATATTGCCTTTTGAATCTCTGGCGCTCAATTCCTCATTCAGATATTCATCATTCAATGCCTTGAATGCGTCAGCATAGTTTCCCATGCACTTTACACTGTCGGTATCACAATAAAGGAAATCATCCGGATTGACGCAATGGATTCCCTTATGCAATTTCAAACGGCTGTAACTTGTCACGTATACGCCCCATTGATATGGTAACCATCCTTTTTTCTGATATTCTTCAATCAGTTCCTTTTCTGATTTTTCATAATCTTCAATCAGAACTCCGGAAACCGGATCATATTTATATTCCGGCTTGCATGGATTCTGTACCATCATGCCGTAATATGAATTAAATAATGCCTTGGCTTGATTATATTCATAATCACGTCCGGTTCCCTTCAATGCTGTTTTATCCGCATAAGTCTGTTTAAGCAGTTTTCGCAATGGCTCCGGCAATAATTGCTTTTTGGCAATATACAGATTTTCTACAATGTATCCGTCAAAGTCATATTCCGCAGCCACAATGGAAAAGTCGATTTCATTTAAGCATGTCCGCAGTGCTCCGGCGCTCAGGATGCGGCCATTGTCATAGACTGCATCAATGATATTGGTGCATTTTGCTTTTGATAAATACGGATCACCGAATGATTCATCTTTCAAATGGATATTCTCAAATGATATATAGAATAAGCAGGCCTTGCCATAATTAATATACTGAATCAGATAGCGCGGGTCTGCAGGTACAAACTTCTGCGGGTATTTCTCCGTCAGCATAACTGACGGGTAACTGCTGGAGATATCCCAGGAATCAATCACATCATGGATATCTTCAGTCCTGATGATCATGTTTGCGTTATGTCTGTTGGCGTGTGTATCGCCGCCGCGGAACTCATCGCGCAGCATGCGGAACACTTCCGCATCCGGAAGAATGGAACGGATATATGCTATCTGCCTGGCCAGTGCTTTCTTTGCCAGTCTCCGGCTGTATCCGGTGGATGTCAGCGGGATTGTATACAGATTATCATTATCCAGTTTCATCTTTTTGATCAGTGCAGCAGTCAATCCCTTTACGTCATTGATGCAGTAATGTATTTCATCATCTGATAAACGCGTCCAGGGGAATCGCTGGCGGGAATAATCAAATCCTTTTACCTTCTGATCAGGAACGTTCATTGACTTCAGAAACCTATCCAGACTCATGTTTGTAAGCAGATAGGAACATCTGAACTCAAGCTTTCCGGACCTGAAATATAATATTTTCCGTTTATCCATTGCGAATACTTCATCAACCGGAATGATTGATTTCAGAAATTGAAATTCATAACTAAGATTATGCACATACACAATCATGTAACAATCATCATGAATTGCTTTATTCAGTCCGTCATAGAAAGCCCTGAAGTCCGTCCAGGTCCGGCCGGTTACCGTTGTCCGTTTGATCTGGAACTGCCAATGATAAAGGACTGACTGCCGGTATTTCTTCAGGTATGTTGTTTCGATATCAAATGCTGTGACAGCATCAATATATCTGATTTTCTTTCTCCGTCCGTTTGGAAATTCAAGCGGCTGGATTCTCCGGATATTCCGGAAGTCATATTTTCCAGCCGCTTTGATCATCTGCGCTTTTTCCTCTTTTTCAATTCTGATGAAACTAATCTGTTGCTTTCAGGCTTCTTATAATAGTCTTTGATTGACTCAAGTTTAGCCTTCTTGATATAGTCCGACGGTGTAACATGCCGGCCTTCAATCGGATTGACTTCTTCCAGGTCATCCAGATGGTCGCGCCAGTATTCATAATTCCGCATTAATTGTACCGGATCCAGATTTAACCGCTGTGACTGTTTGTATAAATCAACCGCAAAATCTGAATTTGCTTTCCACATCTTTTTCAGGCGTGTTTCCATGTCTCCCATGAATTTACCGAATTTTTTCCAGTCAGCATTTGATTTGAAATTCAATCCCAGCTTACTGGCGACATTCTGCGCACGCCTGCTCATGACTCTTTCATATCCTTTGATATAGGAGACTTCCCCGCGGATATATCCAAGCTGTTCTTTGAGTGCCTGCCGCATTTCCGCTTCCGTCTCAAATGATCCGATCTTCGGGACGTTCCGGTACTTCTCCGGTACCGCTTCAATTTCTCCGGCTGCTTCAAAACCCTTCAAACGCCCACGGATGGAAGCCGCGGCCGCTTTATAAGCGGACCGCAGTTCCTTACCGGTCAAAGCGTTCAATTGCCTTGTGTTGGCGTCAATCAGGGAAGCAAGCAGCGGTTTATACCGCTGTTTCATAACTTCTTGCCGGCGATCTGAGCGCCAACATACCCGGCCTTCATGCGCTCAACGATATAAATCATGCCTTCCGGTGTTCCTTCATTGGTATAATCAATGATCATCTGGCGTGCTTCCTCCAGTGTTTCAGCATAGCCGATGGAATAGTGATCTTTTGGCAGCTGCTCGATTACTTCATAGCACCATGTTTCAGGATGATTATGCCGGTACTCCGGACCGCTGATGGTTCCCTTGCGGCGGGAATCATTTTTCATGTCGCGGCGTATCAGATTCACCAGATATGATTTGATATTCTGATTGCTCAGATAGTCGATAATGTCAGCTTCAGATTCAAGATTGAATCTGATAGCGTAGGATTTGTATTTCCGTTTGTTATAGTCGGAATTGTACTTAGTTTTATCAAAGGCCATATTTTACCATCCTGTCTTTTAACCAGTTAATCAGTTTGGGATAAGCTCTGTTCAAATCCCTGTATTCCTCAAGTGCATCATGGATCATGTCATATGCCGCCAGATGTTCATCATATGATTCCATCAGAATGTAATCCACGCATTTTACAAACTTCTTAAATTCATTCAGTCGGGCCATGCCGATCCACCGCGCGTGGATCACCAGGCGACAATTCTCATTCACGAAATAGCAGTCGCTGCCATTCCGAAAAGCCATTGTTTCATTCATGATCATTGAACTCCTCCGTTTCCTCTTCAATTTCCTGGATGTCCTTGATGATGGACTGAAGCAGTTTCCACATGATATAGCCCATGAAGCAGAGAATACCGTAAATCATAATCACGGCAGCATACAGCATATTATCCAGAATCATAAATTGTCCTCCCTGACCATCTCAATGGTCCACTTGTATTGATCTATCTGGCCATCCAGTGACCCATAGCACTGGATCATGTTGATGAATCGTTTAACATCATCAGAATCATAACAATCATACAACGCGCGGCGCCCGTCCTGCGCTCCTAACATGCGCATCATGTGAAAGAAACATCTCATGATGGTTCCGTGTGTGAATGTCTGGCCCATGAAATGAAGAATGTAAGCATAGCCATTCATGACAGGCTCCCAGCGGTCAAAATTTTTCATTGTCAGTCCTCCAATAAAATCCTTAAGTACAAAGATGAAACCCACAACATATAAATCTTGCGATGATAAAGTTCTTTCGGGATATCTTCAATACTGACATAGTATTTAATCTGAACCTCATCATACTGAATTGCGACCATCTGAGATTTGCTTACAACTGACAGAAGATCACCAAGCGTTATTGTACGGCGCTCATGACAAACAACATGCACATACATATCTGTCTGATCAGATGGTCTATAATAAAGAACATCACAACCCATCAGATAAAAAGGAATGCTGGAAAGGTTATCATACTGATTGATAATCCCTCCATTCTGTTTAATGGTGATACTAAGGTCATCATCCAACCCTGTGAGTAACTCGATAAGTTTCATTGATTTTCCTCCTTGAGCTATCGCTCTATATAATGATAACACATGTAGCATGAAATGCAACATGTGTTTTCTGCCGCTGCCGCTGCCGCTGCCACCGCCGCCGGTGGCTTTTCATGTTGCCTGGTCCTTGTGTTCCTACCTGCGTGCATGCTGGATCTGTACCTGCTTGCATGGTCCATGCATGCGTGCTTATGGTTCGTCATGCTTGCAAGTGTTCGTCATGCTTGCATAGTTTCACTGGCTTTCATGCTTGCATGAGTCATGCTAG
>OCTX012286505.1_pt1 | contig 13484 bp, 15 predicted proteins | sample 1539691 | NCBI WGS metagenome assembly OCTX01 (sample SAMN02144231, study PRJEB22623) | gut metagenome | biome: sheep rumen | host: Ovis aries | place: New Zealand
TGGGAATATGTTCCCGACGGAGAGCCGCATGTGTTTGGCGACCGCGTCTATCTCTACGGCAGCCATGACGCGTTCGGCGGTAAAAAATTCTGCCCGAACGACTATGTCTGCTGGTCGGCACCGGTCGCCGATCCTGCGGACTGGCGCTATGAGGGCGTGATCTACAGGAAGACGCAGGATCCCCGCATGGCGGACGGCCGGCATGAGCTCTGGGCACCGGACGTGGTGCAGGGCAAGGACGGACGGTTTTATCTCTATTACTGCCCGGATGACAAAATAAAGTCCATCGGCGTCGCGGTCTGCGATTCCCCGGCCGGGCACTATGAATTCTATGGTCTTGTGAAGGACGCGAGAGGCGGTATCCTGGGCGAGAGAAGCGGTGATACGATCGCGTTTGATCCGGGCGTGTTCATCGACGATGACGGGGAGATCTATCTCTATTCCGGCAACGGTCCCCGGACGCAAAAGGAGATCGGCAGAGAGCCGAAAGCGTCGGTGGTCGTGACGCTCTGCGACGATATGCTGACGCTCAAGACCGAGCCGAAAAAGCTGCTGCCGCTTCTGGGCGAGTCCGAAGGCACGGGCTTTGAGGGACATGAATTTTTCGAGGCGAGCTCCATCCGCAAAATAAACGGACGCTACTATCTGATCTACTCCTCCCTCACCAACCATGAGCTCTGCTATGCCGTGAGCGACAGGCCGGACGGCGGGTTTGTCTACGGCGGCGTGGTCATTTCCAACTGTGATCTCTTTCCGGGCAAAGAAGGCAAGCCGCTTGCCTGCTTCGGGAACAACCACGGCGGGCTGGAGTTCATAAACGGTAAGTATTATATTTTTTACCACAGGGAGACCAACCGCAGCATCTGCTCGCGCCAGGGCTGTGCGGAGGAAGTGACGATCCTGCCGGACGGCAGCATCCCGCAGGTGGAGATGACTTCCTGCGGTTTAAACAAAGGACCGCTCAGGGCGGAAGGAACATACTCCGCGGGCATTGCCTGCAATCTCTACGGTAAGGAGACGCCCACCTATTCCCATCCGCTGGCCATGATGGGCCGCCACCCCTACATCACGCAGGACGGGCCCGACTGGACGCCCGGGATGGGCGGTCAGCCGCCGCGCTCCTACATCGCCAACGGGAAAGACGGCCTTGTCGCGGGCTTCAAATACTTTGACCTCGGAGGGGCTCGAAGAATCACCGTCCGCGTGCGTGGAACGGCAAACGGAACGCTCTTTGTACGGACGGATCCAAACGGCGAAAATCTTGCGGAAATCGGGCTCTGCCCGTCCAAAGATTGGAAACCGTACACCTCCACGCTGCTTCCGTGCACGGGGACGCATCCGCTTTACCTCTGCTATAAGGGGAAGGGAAAAATCGATATACTGGATTTTTCGTTTTGAAAAAATGAGTCGGGGAGAGCAGCCGGCTGCTGGCCGTGAATACCGATGCGTTGGTCACAAAGTTCTTCTCGCATTTTACGGGTTCCGGATGGTTTTGGCGGAGTTGAAATCTGTTTATAAAGGAACGGCAACAGCGCGTTGCTTGTCCTTGCGGCAGATAACCGGTATAATAAAAGCAAATAGGGCCGGAGGTATCAGTTATGGAGACGAAAGATATTTTGCGGGAACTGCGCGAGAAGCACAACCTGACCCAGGACCAGATGGCGGAGCGCGTCATGGTCACCCGGCAGGCGGTGAGCCGCTGGGAAAACGGGGAAACACAGCCGAACACGGAAACGCTGAAGATCCTCTCAAGGGAATTCGACGTATCGATCAACACGCTGCTGGGCTCGCCCAGGCAGCTCATCTGCCAGTGCTGCGGCATGCCGCTCGGGGACGAGATCATCGGCCGGAATAAAGACGGCTCGCTCAATGAGGATTACTGCAAGTGGTGCTATGCGGACGGGACCTACACCTACAGCGATATGGATGACCTGATCCGGGTCTGCATCCCCAATATGGTAAAAGAGGGGTTCACCGAAGAGCAGGCGCGGACCTACATGGAGCAGATGCTGCCGAAGCTGGACTACTGGAAGCGCTACGAGGAACTCAGCGACCACGGGCAGTTCGAAGCCTTTAAAAAGCAGCTGATCGGGGAGATCAACGATCTTCATATCGACGGGATGCCAAAGGTGGAGACGCTGAATGCCCTGGTCGGGAAGTACGTCAACCTGGAATACAGGCTCCCGAGCGGGATCAAGGTAAAGTTCCTGGATGACCGGACGACCTATCTCGGAAATCAGCTGGAATCAACCTTCGCGGAAGGCCCCTGCTTCGGAGTTCTCGCGAACATGGAGTTCATTATGGTCTGCACGTATGAGGAGAACGGGGAGAACCCGGAGCTGATCCTTTATAAGAAAAGATAGATGAGCGGTTTTGTTTTACGGCATCCTGCCTTGCGGCGGGGTGCTTTTTTTATTTTCAAAAGAAAAATGCAAAATTCCGGTGACAAAAGCGCTATAGTAGTCGTTATATAAATGAGTACTCAGAAAGGAACAGCAACAAAAAGGCGAATGGATATATCTGAAATTTATGAAACCTACAAAAATGCGGTCTACAGGCTGGCGCTGGTCTATCTCGGATCGGCCGCCGAGGCGGAAGACATTGTGCAGGACGTCTTCCTGAAGCTGATCGTATGTGAGCGCAATATTCCGCCTGAAAAAATGCGGTCCTGGCTGCTCACGGTGACGGCAAACCTCTGCAAGGACCGGCTGCGGGCAGGAAAGCGGCACCCCGTGGAGGAACTCCCGGAAGAACTGCCGGATGCCGGGTATGCGGAGTCCGACCTCGTAACGGAGGTCATGGCGCTGCCGGAAGGAGAGCGGGAGGTCATCCACCTTTTCTATTACGAGGGATATTCGGTGAAGGAGATCGCCCGGATCCTCGGGATTTCCGGCACCGCCGTGACGACGCGGCTTTCGAGGGCAAGAAAACATCTGAGAGAAAGATTGGAGGAATACTGATGAACCGTTATAAGGAAAGCATGGATAAGATCACGCTTGCGCCTTCAGCGGATGAGCGGATCCGCAGGAATATTCAGGCGGCTGCCGATCAGAGTGAAAGGAGAAATATCATGAAGACAGGCAGATGGAAGAGAAACATTTTCAGAAACTTAAGCGCAGCCTCCGTCGCGGCGGTTCTCACGCTCACGATTGCGGTGACTGCATTTGCGGCGGGGCTCATAAGGATCGTCCTGAAAACACAGAACTGGGAAATTATTCCGAGATCAGCTTTGAGGCGGCGGACGAGTCCTACGTCGACCTTAAGCCGTACCTGCCGGAAAGCATGCCGGAAGGGTACGAGCGAACTTTTGTGTCTGACAGCATTTCCGGCAGCCAGACGATCCATTACACAAATGAAGACGGGAAGACAGTCATCTTCGAATACGGAAAGCCGGATACGATGGAACTGTCCCTTAATAATATTGAAAGCCGGGACAAGGTGAAGGTCGGCGGACACGAAGGGATCCTGTACACATGCGCAAATTCCCGGACTCTTCTCTGGACGGATGAGGAGCAGGGGATCGGCTATGATCTCTATACGGATGACCTCTCGGTTGACCTTCTCATAATCGCGGAGAGCGTCGCGGAGCAGGAGAGCCCGCTGGTTCCGACGCAGGCTGAATCTACAGAGCTGGCACTCGCCGAGCTCGGAGACTTTGCAATCAGCGATCTTCCCGAGGGCTACACGGAGGCAGGAGTATCCGGCGCCCCGACGTCGGAAGGCGGCGGATGGTACGGGTATGTTTCTAAGCACTATGAGAATCGGGAGACAAACAGCATGATCTCCTTCAGCTATGAGACCTACAGGCTTGCTGACGAGAAAGAGAATACCGCGGAAAATGTCCTCGCGCTTTCCGGTTTTGACGGGAGCGAGGTTGAGGTAAACGGCTTGCCCGGCCTCATCTCCGCGGACGGGATCCGGATTACGTGGGTGGATACAGAGAGGAGCATGAGGTTCCATATCTACTCGGAAACGGTCACGGGCGAGGAGATTTACGCGCTGGCGAATTCGGTGCGGTGAAAGACTTGTTAATCTGCAGTTTTGTCGGAGATGCGGAGCAGTTCGATGACCTGACAATGCTCTGCCTGGAGTATAAAGGAAAATAAAACCGGAAACGAAAATTGCCTGTCCCTTGCTGGGCAGGCAATTTTTTATTTCAGAAGATCGGAAAGGCGCTTCCCGTAGAAAAAGTCGTGGGTGAGCTTATCGTACTCGGCCCACAGGGGGAGCGTCTCGCAGGATGCGGCTCTGGGGCACGGGGCGGCCGTGCCGGTGAGGCAGGAGACCGGGGCGAGCGGGCCCTCCATGAGTTCGAGGACCTCCCCGATGACGTAGTCCTCCGGAGCGCGGCTCAGCTTGTAGCCGCCGCCTTTGCCGCTCGCGCCGATCAAGAGGCCGCCGGCGACCATGTCTTTTACGATGATTTCCAGATATTTTTTGGAAATGCTCTGCCTGGCGGCGATATCCTTTAAGGGGATGTAGCTGCCGGTGTTATTTTCCGCGAGATCAAGAAGGACGCGGACCGCGTAGCGCCCTCTGGTTGTGATCATGTTTCTTTACCTCCGTGCTTTTTTACGTAACAGTTCAGCACCCTCATTCGCAGCCGCCTTCGGCAGCTGCTTCATGAGGGCGGACAGAGGCGCTTCGCGCCTTGTCCGCCCCTCTAAGCACACGGCTTTTGTCCGAAACGCAAGCGCTTCGTCCTGCAAGCCATGCGCTTAAAGGGGTGCTGAATAATTACATATTATACAGTAGGCGGATGGGTAAAACAAGAGGTTTTTGCTTTATGACCTATTGACATAGTAGGCAAATAGAATTATGATGAGGGAGCGAAAGGCAAAAGCAAGGAGGATGAGAACGTGTCAGAGCATTTTCTGAAAATAAAGGAACTGTCCGCCGGGGTGGACGGAAAAGAGATACTTCACAAAATTGACCTTGCGGTGAACGCGGGGGAGACCCATGTCATCATGGGACCGAACGGAGCCGGAAAGTCGTCCCTTGCGGGCGTCCTGATGGGAAACCCGAACTATGAGGTCACGGGCGGGACGCTCGAGTTCAAAGGGGAGGCGCTCGATGCGCTCTCCGTGAACGAGCGGGCGAAGAGGGGCATCTTTCTGTCCTTCCAGAATCCGGTCGAGGTGCCGGGCATTTCTCTCGAGAACTTCGCCCGCAGCACGCTGGAGAGCCGCACGGGGGAGAAAATAAGGATCTGGAACTTCCGCAAGGAGGTTCAGAAGGCGCTCGATGCGCTCGAGATGGATCGAAGCTACGCCGAGAGAGACCTCAACGTCGGGTTCTCCGGCGGCGAGAAGAAGAAGGCGGAGGTCCTGCAGATGCTGCTCTTAAAGCCCTCGCTCGCAATTCTCGACGAGACGGACTCCGGGCTCGATGTGGATGCGGTCCGCACGGTCTCCCGGGGTGTCCGGGAGTTCCAGAAGGACAAGGAGGCGGCCCTCATCATCATCACGCACAACGCGGCCATCCTGTCTTCGCTCAAGGTGGATAAGGTGCATATCCTGGTCGACGGGCGCATCGTGACCTCCGGCGGACCCGAGCTCATCGAAAAGATCGGGCGGGAAGGATTTTCCGAATTTGAGGAGAAAAAGGCATGAGTGCGGAGAAAACCTATGTCGAGGACGTGAACCGGGAGTTCTACGACTTCCGGTACGAGGAACATGCGGGATACAAGGTGGCAAGCGGCCTCACGGAGGAGATTATCCGGCAGATCTCGGCCGAGAAGAAGGACCCCGACTGGATGCTGGAGTTCCGCCTGAAATCCCTGGAAGTCTTTAACCGGCTTAAAATGCCCCTCTGGGGCCCCTCCATCGAGGGCCTCAATATGGACAACATTGTGACCTACGTCCGCCCGGACACGGAGCGGATGCACGCGAGCTGGGACGAAGTGCCCGCGGACATCAAGGACACGTTCGAGCGGCTCGGGATCCCGAAGTCCGAGCGGGAGTCCCTGGCGGGCGTCGGCGCCCAGTACGACTCGGAGCTGGTCTACCACAACGTGAAGAAGGAGGTCGCCGAGCAGGGCGTCGTCTACACGGACATCGAGAGCGCCCTCCGCGGGCCCTACGGCGAGGTGATCCGGGAGCATTTCATGAAGCTGGTGCCCCCGGAGGATCATAAGTTTGCGGCCCTGCACGGGGCGGTCTGGTCGGGCGGCTCCTTCGTGTACGTGCCGCCGGGCGTCTCGGTGGAGATTCCGCTGCAGTCCTACTTCCGGCTGAACGCGCCGGGCGCGGGCCAGTTCGAGCACACGCTGATCATCGTGGACGAGGGGGCGGATCTTCATTTTATAGAAGGCTGCTCGGCGCCAAAGTACAACGTGGCCAACCTGCATGCGGGCTGCGTGGAGCTCTTCGTCGGGAAAAATGCAAAGCTGCGCTACTCGACGATCGAAAACTGGTCGAAAAATATGTACAACCTGAACACCAAGCGGGCCCGGGTCGAGGAGGGCGGCAAGATCGAGTGGGTCTCCGGATCCTTCGGGTCTCACGTCTCCTACCTCTATCCGATGAGCATTCTTGCGGGCGAAGGCGCTCAGTGCGAGTTTACGGGGGTTACCTTTGCGGGGGCGGGCCAGAACCTGGACACCGGCTGCAAGATCGTGCACAGCGCACCAAAAACGACCAGCCATGTGAACACGCGCTCCATCTCAAAGAGCGGGGGCGTCAGCACCTTCAGAAGCGCGGTCGTCGTCGGCGCGAAGGCGGCCGGGAGCAAGTCCTCGGTCTCCTGCGAGTCCCTGATTCTGGATAAGGAGTCGCGGTCGGACACGATCCCGGCCATGGATGTCCGCACGAACCTCGCGGATGTGGGCCACGAGGCCAAAATCGGCCGGATCTCGGACGAGGCCGTCTACTACCTGATGAGCCGCGGGCTCTCCGAGGAGGATGCGAAGGCTCTCATCGTGAGCGGATTCGCGGAAAATGTCTCCCGGGAGCTGCCGCTCGAGTACGCGGTGGAGATGAACAACCTGATTCGGATTGAAATGAAAGGAGCCATCGGATAATGAAGAAAATCATCAATAAGCCGATCGCGGAGACCTTCGGGTGGCTCCATGCGGGCGGAACGGCAGTGGACCTGCCGGAGGAGCCGGAAAAGATCAGGTATGTGCTTGCACCGGGCGAGACGAGGACAGTGGTGCTGGAGGACTCCGTACCGTATACGGAGATCCGCGCGGAGCTTTCGGAGGGGGCGTCACTTCATTTTATAGAAGTAAAGAGCCCGGACGGTCCGGAAAAGACGTATGCGGATATCCATGCGGTGTGCGGGAAAGACGCGCACTTTTGCTGGACGCGGCTCCTCTTTGACGGGAGGGAGACCTGCGACAACTGCTCGGCGGAGCTCGCCGGCGAGGGGAGCTCTTTCACGGCGGATATCGGCTACAGGCTGTCCTCCGACCATATCTACGATGTCAACTGCGAAGCCATTCACACAGGGAAGCGCACGGAAAGCCGGATCCTTTCCTCGGGGGTGCTCGCGGACGAGGCGGACAAGCTGCTTCGGGGCACCATCGATTTTCGAAACGGCTGCGCCGGCGCGGTCGGAAGTGAGAGCGAGGAGGTTCTGCTCCTCTCCGAGAACATTCGGAACCGGTCGGTGCCGGTCATCCTCTGCGATGAGGAGGACGTTGTCGGCAACCACGGGGCCTCGATCGGCCGCCCGGACGAGGAGCTTCTCTACTATATGGAGTCGCGCGGGCTCAGCGAGGAGGAAGCCGTGGAGCTTCTCGCGGCGGCAAAGCTCGCCGCGGTCGTAAACCGGATCCCGGATGAGAAGATAAGGGAAGAGATCAGGGAGAAGTATCTATGAATACGGAACAGGTGAGAAATGATTTTCCGCTGCTGGCCGCAAATCCGCACTTGGCCTACCTCGACAACGGTGCGACGACCCAGAAGCCGGCCGCGGTCATAAGGGCAGTGGAAGATTTTTATGAAAAGGCAAATGCAAACCCCTTAAGGGGCCTCTACGATCTCTCGCAGGAGGCGACGGAACGCTATGAGGAGGCGAGGGAGGCGGTCCGGGGCTTTATCAACGCGGCGGCTGCGAAAGAGATTATCTTTACGAGAAATGCCACCGAGAGCCTCAACCTCCTTGCCTACAGCCTCGGGGAGGACCTCCGTGAGGGCGATGAGATCGCCCTCACCGTCATGGAGCATCACAGCAACCTCATCCCCTGGCAGCAGCTGGCAAAGAGAAAGGGCCTGCGCCTCAACTGGATCAGCTGCGGCCGATGCGGCGTCATCACGGAGGAGGCCGTGCGGGCAGCGGTCACGGACAGGACGAAGATCGTCGCGATGACCCAGATGTCGAATGTCCTCGGCACTGTGAACGATGTGAAAACCTTCGCGGCGATCGCCCACGAAAAGGGGGCTCTCTTTGTCTGCGACGGGGCCCAGAGCGTGCCCCACATGCCGGTGGACGTGAGGGCGCTCGGGGTTGATTTTCTTGCATTTTCGGGCCACAAGATGCTCGGACCGATGGGGATCGGCGTCCTTTACGGGAGAGAGGAACTGCTCTCAAAAATGCAGCCCTTCCTCTTCGGCGGCGAGATGATCGAGTATGTGACCCGGGAGGACGCGACCTGGGCGGAGCTGCCCCACAAGTTTGAGGCGGGGACCGTCAATGCGGCGGACGCGGCAGGGCTCAAGGCGGCCATCGAGTGCTACGGACGGTACGGATTTCACGAGATCGTGAAGCGCGAGGAGGAGCTTGGCGAGTACGCCTTCTCGGTGCTTAAGAGCGTGCCGCACTTAACGATCCTCGGAGCGGACGAGGCGGCGGCCCACCACGGGATCTTCTCCTTTGTGCTCGAGGGCGTTCACCCCCATGACATCGCTGAGATCCTGAACGCGGACGGTGTCTGCATCCGGGCGGGCCATCACTGCGCCCAGGTGCTGATGAAGACGCTCGGGGTGCCGTCGACGGTTCGGGCGAGCCTTTCATTTTACAATACGGAGGAGGAAATTGACCGGCTCGGAGAGAGCCTCCGCACGGTCAGAAGGAGGATGGGCTATGCAGAATAGTTTTTACCGGGAGATCGTGAACGACCATAATCTGAGGCCGACTCACAAGCACGAGCTTAAAAATGCAAACCTGACCCTCCGCGGTGTGAACCCGAGCTGCGGGGACGACATCTGTCTCTCCCTCTTCGTGAAAGACGGGGTGATCGGGGACGGAGCCTTCACGGGCGACGGCTGCGCGATCTCCCAGGCCTCCGCGGACATGATGCTGGACCTCGTGATCGGAAAGAGTGAGGAGGAGGCCGTCAGCCTGGCAGAGGCGTTTTTCCGGATGATCAAGGGCGAGGCCCGGCCGGACGAGATCGAGATGCTGGAGGAGGCGGGAGCTCTTTCGGACGTCTCCCACATGCCGGCGAGGGTCAAGTGTGCGGTGCTTTCGTGGCACACCTTGAAAAATTTGATTGAAAAATAATAAAACCTATTGACACACTAGGCGAATGGTGATATTCTCTTATCAGTTCAGAGAAAGGAGGCGCAGGATATGTTCGGAGCAAAGAGACAGAATGATCTCATGTGGTGTCGAATGCGTATCTCCCGGGCAGGTAAATTGGCCGGGGCGGCATCCATGCGCCTCGTGACGGTCCGATGTAAGTAACCATCGCTCCATATGCCAAGTGCCCGGGAGTTTTCGATTCAGAAACTTCCGGGCAGTTTTTTGTCCCGGCATACCATGAATAAGAAAAATAAAAAGGAGAACAATCATGAGCGAATATAAATTTGAAACCTTACAGCTGCACGTCGGACAGGAACAGCCGGATCCCGCAACGGACGCCCGTGCGGTCCCGATCTACCAGACCACATCCTATGTCTTCAGAAACAGTCAGCACGCGGCGGACCGCTTCGGCCTGGCCGACGCCGGCAACATCTACGGGCGTCTCACCAACTCCACCCAGGAAGTCCTGGAGAAGAGACTTGCGGCACTCGAAGGCGGCAGCGCAGCCCTGGCGGTTGCATCGGGCGCGGCGGCCATCACCTACACGATAGAAGCCCTGGCCGCAAACGGCGGTCACATCGTCGCACAGAAGACGATCTACGGCGGCAGCTTCAACCTCCTTGCGCATACCCTCCCTCAATACGGTATTCGTACAACATTCGTCAACATTCATGACCTCGCGGAAGTCGAGGCGGCCATCACGGATGACACCCGGGCGATCTTCCTCGAGACCCTCGGCAACCCGAACAGCGATATCCCGGACATCGACGCGGTCGCGGAGATCGCCCACGCGCATGGCATCCCGGTCGTGATCGACAACACCTTCGGGACCCCCTACCTCATCCGCCCGATCGAGCACGGCGCGGACATCGTGGTCCACTCGGCGACCAAGTTCATCGGCGGCCACGGCACGACACTCGGCGGCATCATCGTGGAATCCGGAAAATTCGACTGGCGCGCGAGCGGGAAATACCCGAACATCGCCGCCCCGAACCCGAGCTACCACGGGGTCTCCTTCTACGACGCGGTAGGGCCGGCTGCATTTGTCACCTACATCCGCGCGATCCTGCTCCGCGACACCGGGGCCGCAATCTCCCCGTTCAACGCATTTCTGCTGCTGCAGGGCGTCGAGACCCTCTCCCTCCGGCTGGAGCGCCACGCGGAAAATACAAAGAAGGTCGTGGAGTTCCTTAAAAATCATCCGAAGGTGGACAAAGTCAACCATCCGTCTCTCCCGGAGCATCCGGACCATGCGCTCTATGAGCGGTATTTCCCGAACGGGGGCGGTTCCATTTTCACCTTCGATGTGAAGGGCGGCCAGGAGGAGGCCTGGAAATTCATCGACAACCTGGAGATTTTCTCCCTGCTTGCCAACGTGGCGGACGTGAAGAGCCTGGTGATCCATCCGGCGTCCACGACCCACTCGCAGCTTACGGAGGAGGAGCTTCTGGACCAGGGGATAAAGCCGAGCACGATCCGGCTCTCCATCGGGACGGAGCACATCGACGATATCATCGCGGATCTCACAAAGGGATTTGACGCAATATAATAAAGGCACTCAGGGAGGAACGAGGCATGTCTAAGATTTATAAGGGAACACAGGAACTGGTCGGAAATACACCCCTCGTCGAGGTGGTCAATATCGAGAAGGAGGAAGGCCTTTTGGCCACCGTACTTGTAAAGCTGGAGTATTTTAATCCCGCAGGGTCCGTGAAGGACCGCATCGCGAAGGCCATGATCGAGGACGCGGAGGAAAAGGGACTCTTAAAGGCAGGTTCGGTGATCATCGAGCCGACGTCCGGCAACACGGGAATCGGCCTCGCGGCTGCTGCTGCGGCCAAGGGCTACCGTATCATCCTGACCATGCCGGAGACCATGAGCGTCGAGCGCCGGAACATCCTGAAGGCTTACGGTGCCGAGCTGGTCCTCACGGAAGGCGCAAAGGGTATGAAAGGCGCGATCGCAAAGGCCGAGGAGCTCGCCGGTGAGATAGAGGGCAGCTTCATCCCGGGCCAGTTCGTGAACCCGGCCAACCCGGCCGCCCACAGAGCGGGGACGGGCCCGGAGATCTGGCGGGACACGGACGGAAAGGTCGATATCTTCGTTGCCGGTGTGGGCACGGGCGGCACGCTGACCGGCGCGGGCGAGTACTTAAAGGAGCAGAACCCGGATGTGAAGGTCTATGCGCTTGAGCCGGATGATTCCCCGGTGCTCTCCGAGGGCCGTGCCGGCGGGCATAAGATCCAGGGTATCGGCGCGGGATTCGTGCCGGAGGTTCTGAACACGAAGATCTATGACGGGATCATCAGGGTCACGAACGCGGATGCTTTTGCCGGCGCAAAGCTCCTCGCAAAAAAAGAGGGGATCCTGGTCGGAATCTCCTCGGGAGCGGCTCTTCACGGGGCGATCGAGCTCGCGAAAAAGCCGGAAAATGCCGGAAAGGTGATCGTCGTGATCCTCCCGGACAGCGGAGACCGGTACTATTCGACGCCGCTCTTCAAGGAAGACTGACGGAGCGAAACGAAAAGGGCTCCTTTGACCTTGTGCAGGCGGAGAGGATGATCCCGCCGGGCAGGGGCGGCTTCCTTCACTGAGCGGGGCTTTTCGACGTCAACGCCGACCGGAGAGTCCGCGAAGGCGCAGGCGGCCATGCCTGCGCAGTGGCTTATATTGTAATGGATATGCGGCAAGCTTAAAATGAAGGGCTTGCCGCTTTTTTGCGTGCGGATATTCGTATCAAGCCATTCCGGCGTGACGTTAAGGCCGAAGAGCTCATAAAGGCCGAGGCTGAGGAGCCGGCGGCCGAGCGCATGCTCATATGTGTGTGTCTTTTCGCCTTCCGGCAGGGTGTCCTTCGGCACTCCGGAAATCGGGGAAGGATTCGCGTTCGTGGATGTGCGCCCGGAGAAACCCGGCGATGTGGTTCTTTCTCTGGTCAATGAAGCCGGGGAGGAGGCAGGCTACGGCTTTTTCAAAGTGGGCCGGTTCGGAACCGTTTACAATCTGAGCAACGGTGAATTTACGGGAGATAACATCGTGATGTGCGCGCTCACGTATCTTGCGCTGAGCGAGTGCCTCTTGCTGCTGCTCAGCTACCGGTGGGCGAAAGGGGCTTCATTTTACGGCTATTCCACGATCTATGCCGCCGGTTTCTCTCATATGGTGTGGATTCCGTTGAAGGTGATAAGGTGACGGTCAACCTTCCCATAGCCATCGTGAAGATGGGTATTAAGCTCGGAATGACCATGCCTCAGATAAACGGAAATAAGGCCCTGGAGGGTATCGATTTTGAAGAGGTTATCAAACTGGTGGATGCAGGCCTGGTGGGTGAGTTAGTTACTGTGGAGAGCGCAGAAGGCGATCATGTAAGAATTTGCGTGGAGTAAGCTATGTGGATCAAGGTAAATGCTCAAGGAGGACCGCACTTTACAATACCGTTACCACTGTTTCTTGTAGGGACCCGTCCGGTGATAGATATACTCAGCCATATCAATGGGTCGGAAGCCGCCAGGTATGCTCCTATGGCAGGGGAAATGGTCCGCGAGCTCAGGCGCTATGTCAGTAAGCACGGTCACTTCACCCTGGTGGAGGTCATCAGCAGCGAGGGAGATCACATAAAGATCACGGTATGATATCGGAAGTATTATATGACCTTCTGGTATCAGATCAGACATATCAAACAGTTAAAGATTATTTAAGCGAGCCAAAGAAAATTGGGGAGCTGGCCGACCTGAACGAACAGGCTGAATCTATGTTTCTTGATCTGGTAAAGCAGATGGCCGAGCGTGAGGGTGTCACCGAACTGCTCAAGGCACAGGATCAAATGCAGTGGGTACAGCGGATGAACAGTATCCGGGATTTGGCAACTGAAATCGTGAACAACGATCTGATTTATGCATAATGTACCGGGCGGTAGGGAGAAATCTCCACCGCCCTATTTTTTACCATAATATGATGCATCCTGTCATGTTCTGCTTTGGCAGGGGTTCCTTGCATTTCACCTGCAATTATTTACC
>OCTX012130264.1_pt1 | contig 13483 bp, 17 predicted proteins | sample 1539691 | NCBI WGS metagenome assembly OCTX01 (sample SAMN02144231, study PRJEB22623) | gut metagenome | biome: sheep rumen | host: Ovis aries | place: New Zealand
CCAAGGTATTATCGAGGGTGCGACGTCATGGCTTCCCCTTCTTCGTCCGGGGCGCTGCTCCGCATCGGTCACGCTGCTTTATTTAGTTTGCTGTTTTTATTATATGTGAATGAGGTCACATTTTTAATAAGAAGCACTTGACAAAAATATAAACAAGTTGTATAATTAAGGCAAGAATACTATACAAGGAGGTGAGATCATGATCAACTGGCAAGTAAGAGCAGGCCGGGGCGGTGTGTGTGACTTCCGGAAGAATTTTGATTTTTACTTTAAGTGGCTAACAAACAAAGTCATGAGCTGCTTTGTGATTAGCGACGAGGATCCCGACGAGCGCACAAGCTCGATCAACTGGGACTATGCGAAAATGAACTTGATTCTCGATGGGCAGATCTGTATAACTGACTTTGACGGAAAGCTCTACGCTTGTATTGGCAACCGTGGCGGCGAGCCTAACGAGTACTATGTCCCGACTAAATTTCTGATTGCTAATCCAGTACTTGGAAGTAAAGAAGTAGATATCGGCGAGACTGGCGTCGTCATATATAACACTAAGATTGATAACTTCGTCTGGACTGGTGAGAGTGACATATTCTCGGCCGGTCTCTACGATCTGATCGAGCAAACGGCCACGCTGCTTGCAGATAACATAATCTCAATTAACTGCTCGCAGATCAACGCAAGAATAACAGTATTCTTTGACGCTGACTCAGAGAGCGAAGCTGCAGCCGGTGAGCTTACTTTGAAAAGGATGTACGCCGGCAAGCCTTACGCAGTGCTGCGAGGTGATCTGATTGAGAAAATCAGAATAAACCCGATCAATAATAGCTCAGCCGGTCAGAATATCACAGAGCTTGTCGAGCTGCATAACTATATTGTCGCTAACTTCTTCCAGTCAATCGGAATCAAAAGCAATAATATAATGAAAAAAGAGCGCCTGATCCGGGACGAGATCGAGAGTCAGGACGACTTTTTGCAAGTTTCAATCCTGGAGATATTGTCGAGCTGGCAAGCCGGACTCGACGAAGTCAACGAGCTGTATGGAACGTCCTTCAAAGTAAAGCTCAATCCGGTGCTGCTGAATGAATTAATACAGCAGATCGAAGGAACGGAAGACGCTGCGGAGCCTGAGTCAGAAGCTGCTGCGGAGCCTGAGTCAGAAGCTGCTGCGGAGCCTGAGACGGAAGACGCTGCGGAGCCTGAGTCAGAAGCTGCTGCAGAGCCTGAGACGGAAGACGCTGCGGAGCCTGAGTCAGAAGCTGCTGCAGAGCCTGAGACGGAAGACGCTGCGGAGCCGGAAGAAGTTCTCGACAAGCTCGAAGACGAAGAGAAGATCGTGCAAGAAGTTGTTGATCTGATCAATGACGCCGGGGAGCGAGGTGAAGAAAATGAACAATCTGAAGAAGAAGCTGCGGAACCTAACTCAGATTGAAGACTGGCACGATACAATAATAGAGAACGTAGGATATCTCGAAAGCCTTTTTGACGACGCTCTGCGCAATAACAATGTTTTTGATTATATCTACGTTGCAATTAGGCCGAATCCAATCTCTGAGCAGCAAGAAGAAAATCCAATCTATCAGTATATCAACGTCGGGTTTTCCATCCATGAGCTAAGCGAATATTTTAATACAAGATACGGAATGAACTACTTTCTATACGACTTTGCAATTGAAACAGACTATAACCGGCTGAAAGATCGTATCATATCAATCTACAACGCAAATTTTTACAAATATAAAAAACTGATAGAAGTCATGGGCTACAGATACAATCCGCTCTTTAACGTTGACGGCACAGAATTGTATAGCAATATGGAATCAATCGGAGACAGCAGCAACGAACGCAAACCAACAGGAAAGATCCGGACAACAAGCGGAACGCTAAGCGACGGAACGATCGGAGACAGCACGACCAAAAATTATACTAATCCATACGACTCAAACGCTTCCGATGATCCGTCTTATCTGACCGACAAAACAATTCAGAACGCTATAACTACAGATCAGGAATATCTGAACAATTACAATGAGAAGTCAACGATTGATAATCTCCCGGCGCACCGGTTTCATGAGTCGGAAGGGCAGATCACTAAATCAGGCTTATACGATATGGCTGCGAAAGACAGCGCCTTCGGCGTGAGTCTGGAAGGTGCTGAGAGATACTACGCCGAGAAAAGGATCCGTCAAGGAAATATCGGCGTAACAAAAACAACCGAATTAATTGAAGCGCAGCGTGAAGCTGTAAGATATAATATCCTCGAAGAGTTTTTCCGTGATTTGTACCGGGAAATTGTCGTCGGGATCTACTAAGAAAGGAATGATAATATGTTAGTAAATCAGATTTCTACTATGCTAAATGAGCTCGGAAAAGCAATGGTCGGACTGGACACCACTTTTGCAGACGATCTCTCGAACATCGCTGACGCCGGCAAGCAGATACTGGACTTTACTTCAGCGAGCGATGTAAACTATGACAACTTCATGAAAAAAATGATTGATCGTATAGGCTATACAATGTTTGTCGATCGTGCATATACTTCTCAGGCACCGAACCTTTTAAAAGACTCCTGGTCATATGGTTCTATCCTCATGAAGGTCAGAGCCGAGCTGATGGACGCTCAGGATAATAGTACATGGCAACTCGGAGACATTGCAAACGGTACCGGTCTATCTAATGATCAGGACGCTTTAGGAAATCCAATCATACCTTCTCGTCTGGATCCGTTCGTACTGAATAAGCCTAACGTTTCAGCAAAATTCTATAATAAGCGAGTAACTTACGAAGTACCAATCACTCTTGTAGACTATCAGCTTAGGGAAGCTTTTACAAGTGCAGCAGAAATGAGCCGCTTTATTGCGATGATTGAAAATAGAATCAGAGTAAAGCGTATACTCAGTACTGACGCTCTGATCATGGCTACAATCAGAAATCTAGCCGGCGTAAAGCTTGCAACCGGTAAAGGAATCAATCTTCTCCCCCTTTACAATGCGACTATAACTACACCTATAACAGCAGCTGACTTCTGGACTAATCCGGACGCTATACGCTTTGCAAATAAGACAATCTCGCTCAACGCAAAATATATGGAAGGTGCTTCCACTCTTTATAATGAGGGTGACTATGTAACTTTCACACCTTCGGACAGACTTAAAGCTGTTTTCCTGGCTGAATTTGTCAAGGATGCAGAAGTATATCTCTACTCTGATACCTTCCACAATGAGTACGACAAGCTCGAAGGTTATAGCGAGGTTGCATACTGGCAAGGAAGCAGCACAGACGGATCTCTCAGCGCTCGCAGCTCTATCATGGGTACTTTTATAGACAACGACGAAAAGCTCGTCTCAGGCGCTGCTGACGGCGTTATCGCAGTACTCTTTGACGAGGAAGCAGCTGCGGTCTGCTGCGAGAACGACAGAACAACGACTCAGAGAAACGGAAGAGCAGAATATATAAACTACTTCTATAAGTGGGACGCTCTTTATATGAACGATCTCGAAGAAAACTGCATTGTCTTCTATGTATCTGATGATACTATCGAGGGAGCTTTCCCGGCTGCAGTTCCTTCCGACTGGAATACTAAGTTCGCTATTGCAAGCAGCCCATACTATATCTGGGATCCAACGAACGAGACTTACACTCAGCTCTCAGCTGATGACGCTTCGACTGAGACAGGTTTCGATTGGGCTAACTACTCCGGAAAAGCATATATCAAAAAGTCATAACTTATCCATATACTCCGCAAGTCTGCACTCTCCTATACTTGCGGAGTTTCCCCTATAGAAAGGATCGTGATTAAATGAAAACGAATGTAAAACAGAAGCAGCCGACATTACAGGCTATAATAAATAATGCTCAGCAAGGCGGCGGTGGTGGAACGGGTGACGCCTACACAAAAGCAGAAGCTGACGCTAAGTTCCAGGCTAAAGCTGATATGACTGACTATGTTCAGCAGCAATCCGGAGGATATATCACAGTAAACGGAATCAGACTATATGTCAGCTCGACAGAGCCAACGGGGGATATTCCGGACGGATCTGTCGGCGTAGGTTGGTGATTTTATGAATTTTCAGAAATATTTCAAAAGCACAGCTTTAATTAGTAATCCGCTCTGCGGTATAGGCACATACAAAGATGTGCTTAATCTTGCAACAGGACAAATAACAAGGGCAATTAAAAAGTTGGTGCTGACGGGGGAGGAATCATGGAGTTCTTATAGCGGTGTAGTATATTTATCTAACATCATTGATTACCTAAAAGCGGATGAAATTGTTGTGGCTTGCACACATTATCAATCACAATCTACGGTAGAAGGTATTGCTGATACAACAGAAGGTCATATCACTTTTTCAAAGGGTGTTAATTACCGTATGTGTATAAGGGATAGCAACTATACATCAGGAACGTTGTTTAAAGAATATCTCCAACAACAATACTCCAACGGCACTCCCGTCACCGTCTGGTACGTCCTCGCAACTTCCACAACAGAACAAATTACAGTACCTTCCGGACTATCCGGAACTGTAGAAGGATATCTGACTCAGGATGGAACGCCGACGCCGACGGATCCAATTTATCCGGTTACTAATGATGCAGTTGGATGGTATGCTATAAAAAACTATGTGCGTAATACAACATGGCAAGACGGCAGCACATACTCTCGCAGCGGTGGATCCTGGTCTTCTTCACTAACGAAAAAGCGGAGCCGTAAGAAAAAATGAAACAGGATGACATGAATCAGCTCGTGGAAGAAACTAAGAAAAAATACTTTGACGTGGATCAGCTCCTGGAAGAAAAGCCCGACGCTCGATACTACTTCTTACTTTCCGGCCGTTCCCGTGGCAAGACTTACGGAGTGCTCCGGCGAGCGTCTAAGGATCAGAGCGCCGGGCTTGGCCTTTTTGCATATGTCAGAAGATACGACGAAGAGATCAAAGGAAAAAATATTCAAGAGCTTTTTTCGCCGCAAAATATCGACGAGATCACAGACGGAAAATATAATAGGATCAGTTTCTGGCGTGGCTTTTTCTATCTTGAAAAATGGGTATACGACGAAGAGCAAGAGCAGCTCAAAAGGGAATATAAAAGCCCGGATCCGTGCGGCGTCGCTCTGGCTTTGAATACCTGGGAGCGAAACAAAGGACAGGATATCGGAGCAGCTTACGGCGGTTTTAAGCATATCATTTTTGACGAAGCTATAACAGGTATGAACTATCTGACAAATGAGTTTCAAATTTTAAAACAGGTCATTTCTTCTCTTGTCAGAGATCGTTATGAGCAAGATACTAAGATCTGGTTTCTTGCAAATCCGCTTTCAAAGTGGTGCCCTTATTTCCCAAACCTGGGAATTACTAAAGAAATGATATCAGAACCTAATCAGCGTTATGAGATACATTATCCTGATACTGATATGACAACTATTTTCGAGTACATAGGATCTCCCGAGGAAGAAAACAGCGCCCCGAACAAAGTATACAAGACTTTCTTTGCGTTCCCTAATTCCGAAACAAAATCGAAAAGCATAACAGAAGGTTTCTGGGAACTCGAGGACTCAATGCAGCTCCCTTCTCAGGTTTACAAGAACAGCGAAAGAAGAAAAACAGTACTGCTCTACTTCGGCGAGCAATGGATCAAAGGCGAGATCATGAGATATACTGAAACAGGTGTATACTATGTTGTTTGGTCACCTTCCAGGGAGCCGAAAAAAGGCGAGTACTATTTCATCCTTAACGCCGTCCCGGATCGCTATGCAATTATAGGAACCAACACGGGGCACCCTTACGCAGAGCTGCTCAACAAGATCATGAAAACAAATCAGATCTACTACTCAGATAATACCGTAGCTGATCTCTTTCACGGCTTTATCAAAGAAGCTCGAAAAATCGTGAGGTGAGTTTATATGACACTACAATTCAAGAAAACTTCTGACGATCCCCGAAAAGTAATCAAAAGCTTTGAGAACGTCGGCGACGCAGTCCCGGCGATTCCGACGGAAAACTGCTCGATACTTTCCCCGGTCTGGCTGCTTGCATATAGCAGCAGCTACAAAGACGCAACACACGTTACTTGCTCGGCGCTCGGCGGTCGCACATATTTTATCACGGATATAATTCTTTCTACCGGCGGTAAATGTCTGATATACGGATCTGTTGACGTTCTGGCAACATACGGGGAACTAATTAAGGAGCGCTCAGGAACGGTGATCAGATCTGAGTCGATCGGAGCACCTACATTAATTCCTGATGGTAAGCTTCCGATTCAGACAAACAAGCTGATAGTCGATTGTGATAATTTCCCGAAAACTCCTTTTGATCCTCTTACATCTACTTATCAGTTTATCCTAACAACGATAGGGGGCAGCGGTAGCGAATGAGTATTAATACAAGAATCTATGGTACGTCCGAACAATGGACAGATGTTTCTGTGACAAGCGGATGGAACGTCGAAACAATGAAATACAAAATTGCACGTTTCGGCGGTGGCGGAAATACACTTGCGGACGGTTACGGCTACGGTATCGAAATTAATAAACCTATTGATAAATCGTTATCGTGGTGCGGTTTAGGAAATTTCTCAACTTGGTCAAAACTGGAATATCACAAAGTTGCGGCTGAATTTGAGTTAATCGCAAAAGATAATCGTTCAGTAACCAATTTTTCTTGGAATACGTCAAACGGTAGTAACACAGGCATATATTTAACTGAGAAAACAAGTGTTGCAAATATAAGATACGGCGCATTACAGCGGTTTTCGCCTAATGCAATTATGGGCGCAGGTAATCAAACAAACTATAATAACGGCATAACACCTTTATCGCAGATACCAATTAAAAACTGTGTTCTTGTTCCGTATTTCAGAGTGTGCCGCACACTCCCGACAAGTTCGTCAACGTCTGGTATCGGATTGACAAATGTTGTTGCATGGGATTACTACGGTACAACAGCGTCAGGAAATCATACAACACACCCTTATATTGTAGCCATTTATTTTATGCCGTATTATTTTTCAAACTCAACGTCAACCACACGAACATCGGCAAAATTTATAAATGGACATAGCATACTTGATGAAATCAGCTTACAAAAAGATATCCCGTTGGACATGGATGAACCCGACGGCGCAAAAAATAGCGGTGTATATGCGTACAATATTTTCAAACCATACTCAATTTTAAACGGTATACAGATTTTCGGACATAGTTATAATGATTTTGGCATAGGTGTAACAAACGATTTTATATACTATAACAAACAGGGTTTTGCAAGTGGATCGAGCTCAACATTTACAACTAATATTCATGGAGCTCTTTTATACCCTCATGATAATGCTCAAATGTCAACTGAGTATGCAAGCGGATCTAATTTTGTCAGATTTTACTATCTTGAATACTACGACGGTTTGCAAGAATGGGTCAGAAAACAGCTTGCTTGTTTTGGATTGTTTTTTACGGACGTAAAAGCTGTTGCTGAGAGTGGAGAATTAAACGACGATGATATGCTTTTGGGTATACTTGACGAAAATAATATTGGTCAAGGTTTTTACTCACACGGCGACGAAAACGAACAACAAAAGCAGTGGAATTGGGACACGACGAACGACAGCGACTACAACCCATCGGGTGGCGGTGGTACTGATCCGAATAACTATGACGGATCAATGCGTACTCATGATCTATCACTATTAGATACAGCTACTCAGCGCTATGCTCTGAGCCCTACTGCTATGGTTGGATTACTTGATAAGCTATGGGATATAATGGAGCTTGCTGCTCCTGATCAAGCTCTGACTGACTATTCCGTCGGCGAGTTCTTAGCGACAAATCCGATTGACTGTATAGTCTCGCTGCAGTTTGTTCCGGTATCCAATATCAATACCGGCACTGCTACGACAGTAAAACTCGGCCGTCATGATACAGAAATCTCTTGTCAGACTGCGAAACTTGCACTAAGATTTGACTGCGAAAATTACGAAATTTTCCCTCGTTTCGGTAATAACTGGATCGACCGAATGACAAAGATAACTCTTTATCTTCCATTTTGCGGAACTATCAATCTTGATCCCGAAGTATACATGGGACGGACGATCAACGTCGAGTACTTGATCGATCTATCAAATGGCACTTGCACAGCGATCGTCTCCTTTGTCGGCGACGGTGGTCTGAAAGTTATCACGGACACAGCTTCCGGATCTTGCGCAATGGATCTCCCGGTTACTGGGATACAACAGCAGACGCTCAACTCGCAGCTTTTTAACGCTTCCGAAAGTGTAAAGCAGCTAAAGGTAAACAACGCTTTCAAGGGCTTCAATTCAATTGTTAATGGCGCAATGTCACTCGGTAGCAATAACCCGGCAAACACTATCGCCGGGATCCTGGGCGCCGGTCAGGATATATACAACATCTTCCAAAGCGAGAAGATCGCTGACTATAACTTGCAGCATACCATGATCCCCACAAAAATGATCGGCACTTCTGGCGGTCTTACCGGCGCCATGTTGGAGTACTACCCTACAATAATTTTTGAGCGCCCGTCGCTTCCGGAAGGCTTCGATCCTCTCGGGCGGTCTGAGCAGTATGCTCACTCTGAGGGGTATGCTTGCTGCATCTCCGGATCACTCTCTGAGTTTACCGGCTACACTGAGATCTTAAACGTAGATCTTGCCGGCTTCGACGCTACGATCACGGAAAAAAATATGATCCGCTCGGTGCTCGCCGGTGGCGTTTATCTCTAAAAAAAAAAGCTCCCTTCCGGGGGCTTTTCTTTTTTTCTGCTATATTAAAATTATATAGTGCATTGCATTATAAACTCTTGACTTATATAGTGCAATGCAGTATAATATAATTGACGGAAAAACATGGACGCCCGGCAAGGGTAAAGGAGTAATTTATGAAAGAACTTAGCATCTTTACAGAAAACGAAAAAATCAAAGTAAGGCCGTTATTGAAAGCTAAAGAAAACGGAGATCATGAAGCTGCTGTCGAATATACAATAATGTACCTTAACGGCTGCAGAAGAGCTCTCGCAGAATACCGGACACATCCAAGCAACGAAAAAGTTGTTCCTCAGTACGCAGACTCTTTCTTTGATGATCTCTTCCCTTCTACGGTTCGTGACAAAATCGAAGAGCTCGAAGACGCAATCAAAGAAAATGAAAATTGGTTACACAATAACTTAATGGATTGGTAAGAAAATGAGGTGTAAGAAAATGACAAGAATTGAAACTATCGTGATGAAGAATAATCACACAGCAGACGTCAGGGAGCTTGCAAAGCTCATGGGAATAGATTTTATCTCATACACAGCGTCTTACAACGAGGAAACAAACTGCACTTCCATTTACTTCATTTGTAAAGCGTGAGACGTCCTACAGCTCAGGGGAGTATAATTATACTCCCCCTTGCTACAAGCGCTTAGAACGCAATCTGAACGCTTATAGAAAGGGGGTGTAAAAATGGCAAACTTTACAAAGGCCGAAATGCTTGTCAAGCGATTGGAAAAAGATCCGTCAGCCGTCCTTAACGAGATCAACTTCGAGAGTGATAGCTGTCTGATCCAGGCAATTGATACAAGCATTTCCGGACGCTGCGGAAAGTACAAGACTTGTAACGAGTGCATAGACGCTTGGTGCGGCGAAGACTCAGGCGTCCCGAATCCCTGGGACGACATTTTGATTTATTGAAAGGAGTAAAAACACATGAATATTAACGGCAAGTACTACACGGACACGGAAGCAGCTGCTTACATTCAGAGCTTGCTTCACATGATCTCAGACGCTCGCTCGCTGCTCGGATCAGCATTTTTCGCAGACTACAAGCTGCAGAACAAGGCTGACGCAGTGATCGCACGTATGGACAGCACTTTAAAGGCGGTGAAGGAAAAATGAATTTTTATGATCGTCTATTGATCGAGCGTATCGATTTAAGAAACCGTATCACTTCACTTTCTTTTTTTATTAAAATTGCTCCACGTTACAAAGAATTGAGCAACGAACACAAGCGATTATTGAACGATCAACTGTCTTACATGAGAAAATATTACGAGATCTTAGATCTGAGGATCGCTTTATTAGAGAAAGAGGGGAATACAAATGACTAACATCATCAAATCCATTCGAGAAGCTCTGCAGATCTCACAGTCAGAGCTTGCGGAAAAGTTTCACATTCCACTCGGATCAATCCAATCCTGGGAGCATGAAACACGCCGGCCGCCGGCTTACGTCCCGGAAATGATGATCCGGATCTGTCAGCTCGAGTCAGAGCTTGCAATGCTGCAGCGTCCGGAAGAGGACTTCCAGGCGCTTGACGATAAGGGGGCGAACGTATGACAAGTATATACTGCGAGTTCTTAGACGGTGAGTGCTTCACTTTTGACAAGTGCTACAAGTGCAAGTATAAGCCCGTCGGAATGATCGACGAAATGAACAGTAAGCGGATCGCAGAAGACGCAAAGCTCGCTATCTATGCGCTTGAAGGTCTTGTTGCTGCTGCTCCTTACATACATCAAGACTATCTCAGAGAGAAGCTCTCAATCGTGAAGCGCTGCTCTGAGTTCATGAGTAACTTTGCGAAAGAAGGCGGACAAAATGGCTGAATTTAGCAGACAGGCAAGATCTAAGCGGATCCTTGAAAGCATAGACACAAAGAAATCAAGCAAAAAACAAGTCTTTGATTTTTATGAGCGCTGGCGCAAGCAGTACGGAGTCAAGGGAAAAGGCCTTGACTTCCGGAAAGCTTCAAAAGCCGATATCGTGAGAGAGCTGTATCAGCTCGAATCTCGGCAACACGTAGAGATACAGCAAGCGCCGGTCAAGCTCTTCGAGAAGCAGTACAAGAAAGCTAAAGAGTTACCAACACAACAGGCACTTTCAGCGCTTACAAAGCTACAGAAGAAAGCTGAGAAACTCGAAAAGGCCGGCAAGATCACGAAGCAGCAAGCTAACGTCTTCCAGGCTACGACGCAGCAGCCACCACCGAGAAAAAAGAGCAGCAGCACCGGGAAGACAAGATCCCGACGCAAAAACACTTACTACAAAGGACGATTTGCTCACGACTATATAAAAAAAATGTGTGACGACGCACTGCTCGACACTGACGACTTCGAGGACTCGCAAGAGATATGGTACGCCCTCGGCCTGGTTGAGACTAATTCCGAGGACTTCGACTTCTTTGCCGAGCACTATGCCGGCAACTACAAGAAGGGATCCAGGGACTATTATCTCGGTGAAGGCGGTTTTGAAGATTTTCTCAGAGCTTGTGACGAGTTCGAGCGAGATCTACAGCAAAAGGGCTTAGAGATCCCGGAGCGCCGCACAGAAGCTTACTGGGACGCTCTCGCAAAGTGGCTCAAGGAAAGGAACGCAACAAGATTATGAAGTTAGTATCAAGCGCAAAGCGACTTTATCGAGATAAGACAAGCGAGATCGACGAGAAATACTTCATCAGCAAAGATCGAGTATACTTATACTTTGATTCGTATGACTGCTCTATGCTCGTTAACGACGAGCTATTCAAAGGCAGTATATACGACATAAAGCAGACTATCACGGAGCTTGCAGCAGCACTCGCAGAAAAGCGCTCGCAGCTATCAGACCGCAATCAACAGATAGACTACAAGTGCTATATTTATACTAACAGTATGCTTCGAGCTTCGATGCTGCTGCAGCTCAACAAAGAAAACTCTGAATTTATTTTCGCAAAGGCCGGCAAGCATACACAAGGTCAGCTCTTCAAAGCAGTCTGCAAAGATCAGCCGTTTATCCTGCTTAATGTCAACGCCCTGGCTTGCAATAAGGTGAGCGAGATCAAGTCTGAGGGAGTCTACAAGATCAAAGATACTATCGAGCTTAACTGCAGCATATCAGGACAAGACGTTCACCACCTCGGGCAGACGATAGGCCGTAACATCGAAAAAATGGAAGGTCAGCTCGTCAGAAGCGAGCGGAAGAAGGATCCTTCCTTCTACCTTCCAAGGCTATTTTCATTTAAGGCAATGCGCCGGACTCAGTGGGAAGGTCAGATCGTGCGCAATTATAACTTGCTGCAGTGTGCTAACATGAGCGGCCTTTTGCAGTTCGATCCGGACGAGAGCTTCAAGATCCTACGCAATGTTATTTCCTTTGATATCAAAACGGCTTATCTATCGGTTATGATAAATCAGCCGATCTTCCCGAAAGATCTTACAGTCATTGATATAGACACGACCTCGGAGCGAGTGGACTTCTGCGGCAATCGCTACCCACAAAATCCCTATCACGTAGCCTTCGAGTTGCTCGAACGTCTCGACCGCTTCGAGGAAAAGAACAAGTGGTATTATCTCGCAATTGATCCTTGCTACGAAGGGGACGATCCGACGGTCAACTATTATCTGCATATGCTCAAACCATTCCGGCGAAACTTCAAGCGACACCCGGACACAGTTTTAAAGTACGTACATCAAGATCAGGTCATAGGCTTTTTACAATGGGATCGAGCTTTTTACGACGAATACTACAGCATATTTACAGAACTAACCTTTGCGGAGCTTATATATAACTTGCTGCTGCTATGCCCGGACGCTAAGATCGTTTTAATGTACTCTAAACAGCAGTCAGATTATCTTCCTAAGCCCTTCCGGGATTCAAAGATGGAATTATACCAGGAAAAAGAAAAACACGCTCAGGGCAGCGTAGAGCGTGACGTAGCAAAGCTCTACACCGAGCTAACATACGGAAAGGGGCTGCAGCTCAGGAACTACCAGAACGACGACGAAGCCCGGAAAGCAATCTGCAACGAGACTATTAATATTGCTCAGTCCCTGACTTGCTGCTCATTCACTCGCTATAGATTGATTCATGATTGGTCAGACTTTCAGCCGGTTTACATGGACTCAGACTCGATCAAGTTTGAGTTCAGCCCGGACACAAACAACCTTGCGCAGCTCGTTCAACGCCTGGACGAGCTGACAGAAGAAAACAAGCAGCTCAACGCTGCGGCCGGTTATCCGGAAAGCAATCTCGGATCCTGGAACGTAGACGGAGTATACAACTATATGATGTTTCTCCGGAAAAAAGTATACATCGGTTATAATTCAGATGGTACGATCGAGCTTGCTACGTCGGGCTGCGACACGGAAGCAGCCCGAGAGTACTTCAAGGACGGTACGCTCGAGCTGTTGCAGAAGATCGAACGAGAGCAGAAGCTAACGATCCCACACGGCAAGCGCCGAATGGTTATATTACCGAATAATGAATATCACTATTTCGAGTATGACGATGTAACATACGAAAAATAAGACTCTTCGGAGTCTTATTTTTTTTCCTTCTTATTATACAGCATAGATCATATCACAGTCAAATATTAATATAATATGAACTTATATCAGTTTCAACAGATTCAACAGTTTCAACAAGTCCCGAACAAACAACAGGCTAACGCAACTTATCTAAGATAACATATCAATAATTACAATAATGGGAATATAACAAATTTATGCCTTCGATATTACCTTGG
>OCTX011935237.1_pt1 | contig 13476 bp, 28 predicted proteins | sample 1539691 | NCBI WGS metagenome assembly OCTX01 (sample SAMN02144231, study PRJEB22623) | gut metagenome | biome: sheep rumen | host: Ovis aries | place: New Zealand
CAACCCGTCGACCGGAGAAATGGTGATTGTCGGCGGCCATACCTCACTCTTGAGTTCCGAAGCCTTCACAGACTTCCTGAACAAGGTGCAGGCCGACGCGGCCACCGAACTTGGAATAACATTGCCCGTCCCCGACGACGAGGGCTTCTCTGACTTCGAGGACGAGTATAAACAATACGCAAGATGACGACACTAACGACACACAACGACCCCATAGCGGAGAAAGCCCGCAGCGAGGCCATCCGCAACAGCGGCGACTACGCACCAAGCTCCTACAAGCAAGGCTTCGAGGACGGCGCACGGTGGATGATGAAACAACTTCAACAAAACAAATCATAATGAAACGAAAGGATATTCAGAAAGCAATCGCGGAAGCGAAAGCCAACAACAAAAAGGTGAGGGAAAAAGTGGTTGTCTTCGAGAACATCCTTTCCTTCATCTTCGACATTTCCGACCGCGAAAGGTGCGATTATTATGATGCAGTTTTGCTATACATTTGCTACGGAATTGTACCCAACTTTGCTGCACTTCCGACTACAAAAGCGCAGCAGTTCCGCCTACTTTTTTCGCTACTAAAAAAGCAACGAATTGGATGGGAAAATTCTTACAAATCAGATACTTCCGAAAATTTACCCCCCACCCCAAACCCCAACCCAACCCCCGACCAAGTATATAAAGATAAGAAGTATATAAGTAAAGAAGATAAGAAGAAAGAAGAAATACCCCCTTATATCCCCCCCTACGACGGACGGGTTGGTTTTGAATTTTTCGGAACATTCAGAAATGTCGAGTTGAAGCCTGCCGAGCTTCGCACGTTGCAGATGGAGTTCGGGGATGCCGAGACGCAATCCGCCATCGAAGACCTTTCGTGCAAGTTGATGGACGGCTCGACGGAGAGCAACGCACACTACGCAACGCTCACCTACTGGCTTGCCAACCGTCGAAAGAAAAAGTTGCGCGAAAAAGAAAGCACTCCAAAAGGCCGCGACCTCATAGGCAACGACGACGAATTTACAAGCGACTAAAACAGACAACGAACTATGAAAATCAACAAAACCATTAGCATTTCAGAATTGCAGTATGTGGAAAAGCCGAAACGCTTCGCCCTGCTGCCCTTTGCGGCAAACGATATACGGGATGCATTGCTCATCGCCTACGAAGCCGAAGTGAAGCAACGCGGAGGCAATATGATAGGCTCGCTCGGCGACAAGCCCATGGCCGACCTGCTGCAACCCATCGCGCAATGGCTCACCGACCCCAACGGCAAGCCTGGACTGCTGCTCTACGGCTCGGTAGGCACAGGTAAGACCACGGCACTCTACGCCATTCGGCGCGTCATCAACGCAGCCTGCCAAGCCGAACGCGACGACAACACTCTGCTCGGCTACGGCAAGGCGGTTATAGAAGTCGTCAAGGCCAAGGAGATCGTGCAATCCTACACCGACAACTCCCTGCACTATGTCAACCTCAAGCGCACCGACCTGCTCGCCATCGACGAGCTTGGCGTGGAGCCGGTGGACGTGAAGAACTACGGCAACGCCTCGGAACCCATCATCGACCTGCTCTCTTACCGCTACGACAAGATGAAGGTCACGGCCATATCATCCAACCTCACCATGAAGCAAATCGAGGAACGCTACGGCCTGCGCCTCGCCGACCGCTTCAACGAAATGTTCCACAAGGTCGCTTTCACCGGAAAATCGTTCAGGAAATGAAAATGTCAAGACAATGGGCAATGCCGTCCATGCACACCTTCACCATATCTCCTATCCGAGAACTGATAAAGCGTTACTGCGGAAACGGCAAAGGCTGGATTGACCCTTTTGCTGGCGAGAACAGCCCCGCTGAAATCACCAACGACCTCAATCCCGATAAGCCCACGATGTTTCACCTTCACGCATTGGACTTTGCTGAACAATTAAAAGACGGACAATTCTATGGATGTCTTTTCGACCCGCCTTATTCTTTAAGGCAAGTAAAGGAGTGTTATCAATCAATAGGCTGCGTGGATTTTTTAGCACAAGATACAAAAAAATTTCCTTGCAACATTAAACGGGCAATCGCCCCGAAGATAAAGGCTGGAGGCTATGTGATTTGCTTCGGCTGGAACAGCATCGGTTTCGGGAAGAAACTCGGATTTGATATGGTGGAGATACTTCTTGTGTCGCATGGAGGAAACCACAATGACACCATCGTAACAGTAGAACAGAAACAGCAAGATTTATTCACTTATTGAAAAACAAATAATTGACATGAATACCGAACAGCAAAACCAAATAGCGGAAATCAACAAGCAAATCCGCGAAGGCATCAAAACGTATGCCGACATCTGCCTTTTGGCCGATGCAGACGAATGGGCGGTCAACCTCAACTACTTCCCGTCCGACATCATGAACGCCACGCTGATATTCCAGCATGTGTGTTCAAACGTGGGCATCAAGAAGGGCCTCATCGACGAGGAACGCGCCGAATTTCTCGGCTCAAAGCTCCGTAAGCTCGTTATCGACATGACAGGCTTCGATCCCGCTACCATCGCTGCCGATGCGGACAAAGAAGGAAAGGAGGCTACTGATGGCAACGAAGATTAACGACACGGTGGAGTTTTTTGGCAACCATTATATCGCCGTGGAATACAGGGAACGACCCGCCGACTTCTTCCCTACCGACGACGACCAGCAGTGCCGCGTCTGCCAGCTGGCCCCGAACTACTGCAAGATGAAGGACGACTGTCACGGCGACCGTCCTTTTGTTTTCGTGAAAGCAGAACATGTGATGGCAATGGACTATCTGAGAAACAACATATAGCATTGCCAAATAAGCACGATGAAATCTGCTTAATTGGAAAAACAAGATTAACTTATTAAATATCAACACTATGGATAATGGAAAACCAAAATTCAGCAAAGACTACAAGATTTGGAAAGCGTGTGCAACGAATGACGAGCAACGGCCTTGCCTTGAATACGTTGTATTCCACAACGGCTATGCATACGCAACAGACGCACATATCTTGGCAAAAGTGAACCTGCGCACTCTAACCGGACTGGAACCGGAAGAGACGAGCAAATTAAACGGGTTCTGCATCCACAAAGACGCATACAAGATTCTTGTAGGACACGACATCGAGGAAATTACCGACGATGAAACCCCGTCAATCGTGTGTCGCATCAAGGCTAATACGTTCAGCTTCCAACTTTACCCAAATGACAAAATCCAACCTCCGAAGTATGATGAATTGCTGAAAGCCGAAGGTGAACACCATCCGATTGAGAAGATTGGCATTAACGGCAAGACGCTTAACAACCTCGCCGAATCCATCGGGAAAGAACGCGTGAAAATGGATTTTTTCACCGAATCGTCAAAAATCATAGTGACACCAATAGAAGCCGATTATCTTGACGTGAAAGGATTGATTATGCCAGTTATGATTGACGGCTCTTTTGACTTTGAAAAATCCGAAAATCAATGAAGATAGGCGACACAGTGGAGTTCTGGGGCAACGAATACACGGCTGTCGCCTTCAACGGCATACCAGCCAACTTCACCCCCGATGAGGAAGCCGACATGCAGTGCAAGCTCTGCGCCATTGAGCCGAACTACTGCAAGAAGAAGGTCAGCATCGACGATTGCCACGGCCTCGCGGCTTTCGTGTTCGTCAAGTCAGTTTACGTCAAAGCAATGATAATCTAACGAGAAATGAAATACACCATCAACAACCCGCTCCGTGTCGTGACGCTTTGCTCTGGCTACGACAGTCAATGCCTCGCACTCAACAGACTGAAACGAGACTTCCCCGATTTTGACTACGAGTTGGTGGCTTGGAGCGAGTACGATCCCGAAACACCCAACAAGCCGTTGGAAAAGCAGCCCGCAGTAGTGGCGCACAACGCCCTGTTCCCGCAATGGGCTGACCGCAACCTCGGCGACATGACCAAGATAGACTGGACGCAAGTCCCAGACTTCGACCTGTTGTTCTATTCCACCCCATGCCAAAGCATCAGCAACGCTGGCTTGCAGCACGGCTTCACAGAAGGCAGCGGCACCCGTTCGTCCATCATCTGGAACGTCCGCGATGCCGTCAAGATCAAGCGACCAAAGTACCTCTGCCTTGAGAACGTGAAAGCGATGGTCAGCAAGAAGTTCCTGCCGATGTTCAACCTATGGCAGCAGGAGTTGGCTCACTTCGGCTACATGAACTTCGCGCAAGTTCTCAATGCCAAGGATTACGGAGTGCCGCAGAATAGGGAACGCATCTTTCTGGTGAGCATCCGCGATGATGGCGAGTTCCCCACCTTCTCATTCCCGCAACCCTTCCCCTTGGAGAAGAAACTGAAAGATGTCCTTGAAGAGCATGTTGATGAGAAGTACTACCTATCCGACAAAATGCTTGAATACTTCGAGCGCGTCAACGACGACGACAGCCACGGACACAAGTTCAAGCCCACCGATGGGGGGGGGGTATGCAACGACAGTGAAAGCCAACCCTGCCGCCAACGCGGACGACAACTTCGTGTCGGTAGAGTCAACTCCTCGCAAGACGGAGTCGTCCTCGACCCCGAAGGAATCTCACAATGCCACTCGGCAGGACACGGAAACCAACCGAAAGTAATAGAATAAACATACCATTCAACCCGATGCCAGATGGAACTTGCAGAACGATTAAGGAGCAATACCACAAGAACACCATGGCCAACTTCGTTAGATGGGGGGCATTCGCAGCCACAGGTGTTGCCGTTGTTCAAGATATGGAAGAGCCAACAAAACGGATGGGTCTATGACACGGATGGCATATCGCCTTGCATAACGATAGGAGATCACGGAGGATGCGAACCGAAGATAGTGGAATATAATTGAACTGACGGAATGAAAGAAACCTACTACGCCATATCAATACACCCGTTCAACCGCAAGATGGAGTTTTGGCACAATCCAAAACATTGGCACAACAGATTGAGCAAAGATATAAGCCCGACCGTTACGAGCCACGATTGTAGGGGGGGGGGCGAATTGTGTATGGATGATTTTGGAAGATGATGACTGAAGCCTATGGACTATCCCGAAGCAGAGATGTAAATGGAGTGATAGTGAAACGCACCTGCAACCCTTTCGTGAACTGCCTTCACGCATCTTGCGGTGGCGGCTTCGAGACGATGTGGGTGCTAATAGTTGAAGTGTATGAAAGTGACCCTATACCCAAACATGATTGAAGCGGAAAGCACCGACGGTCTGCCAGTGTTCGTTGGCTACATCCACGGCAAGCTGCGCTTCCACGGCAGGGGGGGGGGAGGACATACGGCGCAACCATCCCTCGCAACGCAGGATATGGGGAGTCAACGGCCTCGCTCCTACCCTCATGGCCAACCAGACGGAATACCACATAGTCTATGAGGATTGAGTTCTACAACGCAGCCGACCAACAAGGCACGATAGCCAAGACCATCCTCGCAGGCTGCTACAAGTTCGGTCACGCGACCCTGCTCCGTAGGGGGGGGCAACGATGACAAGCGTAATTGAAGTGTATGACGAAGATACTTAGCTGTGCCGTCCGTGGCCGTTCCGATGGCGCGTGGCACGAAAGCACACACCAGCAGCGGCTCGAACTGGGGGGGGGCATCTCCAACTCCATCAACACCGTGGCCAAGGACAACTACATAATCGAGATAGAAGATGATTGACGACATCCAAGCCGTCCGTAAGTTCCGCACCGATGAGATGCGCGAGCGGCGCAGGCTCCACGGCGACAAGGGCGAGCGTTTCACAGGCCGCCTGTGGCGACCCTCCGCCGACGGCGTGTGCAACACCATAACAAGCGTACTGAAAGACTTCTATGTAATCGAAATATATGGAAACGAACAACAAAACGAAACAAAAAATAGAACTGCCGCCCGAACTCAAGGGCAAGAAGTTCAGGATTAGGAAACTCACGCCCCGCGAGTGCTTCCGCCTCATGGGAGTGGACGACACCGACATTGACAAGATGCAGGCCAGCGGACTCAGCAACTCCGCGCAGTACAAGCTCGCAGGAAACAGCATCGTGGTAGATGTGCTTTACCATCTATTCCGCAAGATGTTCATCGAAACCGACCAAGAAACCAAACAACTAACACTATTCTAAAATGATCCAATACAGAATGACCATAATCGGCCAAATTCCGGCAAAGGCAAATTCGTACCAAATCATCCGCATAGCCGGGCATCCGTCAATCAAGAAGACCAAGGCGATGGAGGAATACGAGAAATCATTCTACCTACAATGCCCATGCAGAGGCAAGGACATCAAAGGTTTCTTCAAGGTGGAAATCGACATATTCTTCAAGTCGCTATCAAGCGACATCGACAACGCGGCAAAAGGCATCCTTGACTGTCTGCAATCATGCAAGGTTATCCACAACGACAACCACTGCCTTGAGCTGCACATGCGTAAGTTCAAGGATGCTGCCAACCCACGCGCCGAAATCACCATAACAGAAATAGAACTATGATACAACACCAAACCAAAGACACCATCGAAGTGGGCGACATCGTTGAGATCACACTCCACACACCCATCGTACACACCGCCTACTTCAAGGCGAAGAAACTGACAAACAAACGACCTTGCAGCCTGCAATGCGACCTGCACAACGGAGCGCGATGCAACGGATATTGCTACCGCTACAAGAACGATGACATCTGCTTCACGGCCATCGGGCGACCCGACAACTGCATCATCGCGGAGACCGAGTTCGCCAAGGCTTGCAGGGAAATGGTAAATGAGCCATGAGAGTCGGACTCATAGACATCGATTCACACAACTACCCCAACCTCGCCATTATGAAGCTCTCTGCCTACCACAAGGCGCACGGCGACCAAGTGGACTGGTACACACCTTTCGAGCATTACCAACTCGTCTACAAGTCTAAGGTGTTCACCGACAGCCCCGACTACAACGAGTACATCAACGCCGACAAGGTTGTCAAAGGCGGCACGGGTTATGCCATCAACGGAGCAGGAGGCGAAACATACCGCAAGGAGCAAGACCCACCCCTGCCCGATGAGGTTGAACATATATATCCCGACTACTCTATCTATGGCATCACCGACACCGCCTACGGCTTCCTGACGAGAGGCTGCCCTCGCAACTGCGCCTTCTGCATCGTAGGCAAGAAAGAGGGGTTGACAAGCCGCAAGGTGGCCGACCTCACGGAGTTCTGGAGCGGGCAGAAGAACATCGTACTCAACGATCCAAACATCCTCGCCTGCAATGAGTGGAAAGACCTGCTCGGCCAGCTTGAAGAGAGCCGGGCGAAGATAGACTTCAACCAAGGCCTCGACGCTCGTATGCTCACCGAGGAGAAATGCGAGGCCATAGCAAGGCTGCGCATCAGCGAGATACACTTCGCTTGGGACAGATACGAGGACAAGGACAAGGTGCTGCCCAAACTCAAGATGTTTGCCGACATAGCAAGCCCTAAAATACACAAGAAACAGGTACACAATGCCATCGTCTATGTCCTGGTCAACCACACAAGCACATTCGACCAAGACCTTGAACGCATCTACACATTGAGGGATATGGGCTATTGGGCCTATGTGATGATTTACGACAAGGCCAACTGCGACCGCAAGTACATCGACCTGCAACGATGGTGCAACAACCGCTTCATCTTCGCCAAATGCCCTCGCTTCGAGGACTACAACAAGATACCCGAAACCAACGACAAACGACAATTACAATTATTCTAAACACATAACACAATGGAAACAAAAGCAAGATTAACACAAATCACCAACGCATCGGAAGGCACATCGGCCAAGGGCGCCTGGCGCAAGGCCACCGCCATCTTCGAGACACAAGAGCAATACCCAAAGACCATCGCCGTCGATTTCTTCAACTCCAAGCTCGATGAAGTAACCAAGATACCGCTCGGCACCGTCTGCACGGTCAGGTTCGACATCAGCAGCCGCGAGTTCAACGGCAAGTGGTACACCAACCTAAGCGGCTTCGGCATCGAGGCGCAAACGCAGCAGCCACCGCAGCAACAGCCTCAGAACTACGCTCCATCGTGGGCGCAAGAGCCGCAACAAGACGAAGCAGGACAAGACGATCTGCCGTTCTAAAACCAAGAAACAACCGCCCGCCAAGGCCTTCGCAGTCTGCGACCGTAGGAAGGTACAGCGGGCATCTTAAATAAACAACAATGAGCAAGAAAAAGAAAACACCTATAACACCCGCACAATACGAAGTCCTGAAAGCCGTGTGCCGCGACTTCGACGAATCCAATAACCGTGTAATGGAGCGCACCGCACAAGTGGTCATACCGCTCGTGTCATACATCAACAACAAGGTGGAGGATATGGTTGAAGCCCTCGACGGCAACAACACACCTTTTTCGATGAAGATACGCAACAAGGCAAACGGAGTCATCCGCGCCTGCGAGGACTACATCAAGGTCTTTGAAGGCCTCATCATCGAAGGCGGAATGCAAGCCTTCGGCGAAATGACAGACATCCTCTTTCCATGCCTCGACAGCTGGTTCGAGACAATTACAAAGGCGAAGGACGTAAACCCATCGCTCGAAGTAAGAAGGAGAGCCAAGCTCCGCTACCACGACCCGTATGTTGCGAAGGTGAGGGAATGCCAAAACGCATTTGAAGATGGCTACGAGAAAGGCTACTGCGACTGCGTGAACGACGTGACTAAGGAACTTGCCAAGTTGGTGCAGCAGGATATTGAGACTGCCGTAATCAAAATAGACAACGGCAAGGTGAACATCGAGCCGGTGTTAAAAGAGGAGGAGCAATGAAAAAAGGAATAGATGTAATAGGAGTGGCTTACTGACGAACAAATTGATTTCTTAAAATTAAAATTTGAATAATTATGCAACAATTCTTATTAGAAAAATATCTTGAAAACCCAAGCCGTAAGGTTGTGACAAGAAGAGGAAATCCTGTTAGAATTATCTGCACTGACAGAAAACATGGAGAAGATGATTTACCAATTGTTTTTCTTGAAGAAAGCAATGGTGGTGAGTTTTTATTGACATGTAAAAGTAATGGTAGGGACGGTAGTAGCAAAGATTATGATACTCAGTATGACCTTTTCTTTGCAGACGAGGAAGAGGAATGGACTGAGTTTGAGAAAGCAATCTACATTGATATTTGTACTATTGTTACTGCTTGCAACGGTAATGTTTATGGCGATAAAGAATTAAAGCCAATAGTAAAAGGGATAGCAAAAGATCTTCTTGATTTGGCAAGAAAGGAACTTGAATCTGAAAGAGACAGGACTTGTGAAGAGGCTATACTATCACAAGTATATAGTGAAGGATATGAACAAGGTAAACAAGATGCCTTGAAAGATTTGCCAAAGTGGAAGAAAAGTACATTGCCTATACCAGATGAAGAATATCCAACAGGATTTAATGGTAAATATTTTTGCTACAAAGGTTACTGTGTTGATTACGAAAAACTATTTGAAACCTTACCAAAAGAAGAATAAACTATGAAAAAACTAATCTTATTAGCACTTGTATTTGTGATATGTGGGTGTAAACAACCAACAGATAATATAAATGCGCCAGTAGGTGGCAGTACACTTACAACTGCTTTTCAAACGATAATAATTGATAGTTGTGAATATATAGTTGGTTCGCAAAAGGTAGCTCACAAAGGCAACTGCAAATTTTGTCAAAAAAGACTAGAAAATACTATAGATTCGATTATTAAAAACAATAAATGAAATGAACAAAAAATATAAAGAATATGGCTCAAGAACCAGACCATATCGTATATGGTGTAGTATGAAACAGCGTTGCTATTATAATAAATCCATAGGATTTAAAAATTATGGTGGACGTGGAATTACTGTTTGTGATGAATGGAAAAATAATTATCTTTTATTTTTGGATTGGGCTTTAGCAAATGGTTATTCGGACCAATTAACATTAGATAGAATTGATTCAAACGGAAATTATGAACCTTCAAACTGTAGATGGGTATCTTATGTTCAACAAAACAATAATAGTAGTAATAATGTTTTGCTTACATTTAATGGTGTGACACATACTATTGCCGAATGGAGCAGAATTGTAGGATTAAAGAAAAGTACTATTGAGTACAGAAAACGTATTGGTTGGAGTGATGAGAAGGCACTAACAACTCCTTTGTTACAAAAATCCCTTACAAAAGAACAAGTAGATGATATAAGAAACAAAAGAAAAAACGGAGTATCATGTAAGGAATTAAGCAAAGAATATAATATTGGTCTTACCACAGTTTATGAATTAATAAAAGGAAAAACATATAAAAAATATGAATAACCGTGCTGAAAGACGCAAGAAGGAACAAGAAGAACTAATCCGTAGATTAAAGGAGGACTAAACCATGTCAGACAAAGAACTAATCAAGCAAGAGATTGAAAGACGGTATAATTGTGAAAAATGTTATCCATTAGACAGAGAATCTAATGTTGCCGCAGCTGTATTACAAGAAATGCTGTTATTCATAGACTCTCTTCAAGAAGAAAATGCAAGCGAGGATTTGGAGGAAGCAGCAAGAAAATGGGAAGATAAAGTATACCTTGAAAATGGCTGGCAAGATGAATGTGGAACTCCACACGCACCTTTTTCTGAAATTGGAAATGCTTTTATGGCGGGTGCTGAATGGCAGAAGAACCAAATGAAAGAAGCTCTCCAAACTGAATATGAGAAAGGTCGATTTGATATGAGGGAGGAGATAATGAAAGATGCTGTGGATGGTGAGTATTGGGATGGCTCAATTTATCTTGATAATCGTCCAACAGAATATAAAGATGGTGACAAAGTGAAAATCATCATCGTAAAGGAGAACTAACTATGACACAAGAATTTATTAAAGCACATTGCATAGGATGCAACTATTGCATCTATACCGACGGGAAGCCGTGTGGGTGTGGAGAGATTAACGACGACGGATGCCGTAGCGAAGAATTGCGACTCGTGAAACAATGCCGCCTCGGTCACAATCCTATTCCGCATACACCACGTTTCAATGCTGGCGACCGTTTGGAAGGAATACCCAACCCCATACGAATCCTTGCCGTTGTGACTGGCATCAACGGTCACTACATCACACAGATGGAGGGTGGTCATGGAAAATTCAACGACACGCCATACCCAGAAGAATCAATCGACCTTGAAGAGATTGACTACAATTATGAGCTTGTCGAGGAAGGTACGCCAGTGCCGTTGAGATACTCGGAAGGTCGTTTGGCTCGTATTCTGTGGCCAGGATTTTATGTTGCTGGAGGCATGACTACCGAAGGTTATGCATTGCTTAAACAGACGGAAGAAGATTTGAAGAATCTGTTTGGAATTAAAGACATGGAGGACTAACAATGAGCAATATTGCAGAAATATGACACGGCTATACAGTATACAAGTATCAACAGCAATAATAAATGTGACAAACAATAACAATGAAGAAAGAAGTTACAACTGAATCATTTAAGGGGCTTTGCGAAGTTGAGACTGATGATGAAGGTAATGAAATCATAACTAAGATATACGAAATCAATTATTTCAACATCAATAACTTAAATACATAACCTAAAAACAAAATGACATGACAATAGAATTTAAAGATGTATTCAGTCGTGTACTCATCAAACAATGGCCAAATTGGGATGGTGTTATTCCTCTCGTTGGTGATGTTGTTGTATTGCATTTTGGCGATTACAACGAAATAGAAGAGGAATACGAGGTTATTTCAAGACGAATACATGGCAATGATAGCGATAATATCATATTAATGGTTGAAAAAATTTAAAATCATGAAAGCAAATGAATTGTCGAATGGAGACTGGTTATATAACAAAAATATTGGTAAGCCCATGCAGGTATATCCAATGATGTTTTCGCAAATGTTTAGAAGTAATTCTAATGCAACTACGGAAGATTATAATATTTTTCCTATAAATCTTACTCCAGAAATCCTTGAGAGTAATCAGTTTGTTCACGGTTATGGTGATTCTGATTTTTACGATTACGAGAAGTGGGAAAAGATAGTAAACGACAAAACTATCAGAGTTATCAAAGATAGTAGTGGGTGGTTTTGTCGTGTTGATGATAAAACTATGACAAGATCTATGGGTATCTCTCCATTTGTTCACATAGTACAACATATCATTCGTATTGGTGGCGTTGAATACGAAATTAAATTATAACAAGAGAAGAAGAGATAAAGCTATGAACACGGATAACAAACACAAACAAATGATGGATGAGGAGTACCAACGCGACCTCGGCGGATGCGCATGGATGCTCATCGCCATCATCATCGCCGTCGTAGCGGCTGGAATATTGATTTTCACATGAGACACAGAATAAGACAACTCAACAACAACCGCTTAGTAGTAGAAGAGAAACAAGAACGTTTGTGGAAGGTGGTCTACAAGTGCAACCACTGTGGGCTTTTCGGATACTGCGAAGCGGAGCGTTGGATAAAAACCAAAGATAAATGAGCAAAAAGGACAAAAACAAACACATTTACACGCTCGAACTCACCGAGCGGCAGGCACGGATCCTCTCCTACGCCTGCGACCACGCCTCACGCATCATCTGCGGACAGGACTGGACCTACCAAGAGTTCCTTGAAGCAGCGTGGGAAAAACGCGCCAAGGAAGCCACGGGCAACCGAATGGACGACGACTTCGAGGGCGGCTGGCAACAGATGCGCGACGATGCCGAGAAGATGTGCAAGGAGATGAAGCAACGCTTCTGGGGACTGCCAGGCAACGCAATGTACGGCATCCACTACGACGACGTGTCCGACATCCTGTTCAGCCTCCACCAAGTCATCCGGCACCAGCTGTGGCTCGACGGCGACCGAAAGTTCCGTGGCGTTGACAGCGACGATCCAATGTGCTACGGCAGCGAGCCGTTGGCCGTGATGCGCAAGGCCGACATCTGGCGCGACTCCAACAATGAGCAGCCCACCGACGAAAAATGGGTAATTACCTTCGACGTGGAGATGCAATGCGCAATCGACCGTTGCAAGCATATAAAGCCCAACCACGTCTGGGCATACCTCGAAGACATCGCGCCTATCAACTGGACGCGGAGAATAGCAAAACATTGAAAACATACATAGTATGAAAACAAAGAGACTATCGCTGCAACAGCTATTGGATAGCGAAGTGACCGTCGAAATCGAAGGGGCGAAAATCAGCTTCAAGGTCGGCAACGTGCAAGGCGACAAGGAAATGGTGACGCTCGCCAACGACGACAAGACCGTTTGCATACGCTTCTACTACCTCGACCTTGACCGACTAATCAAAGGCGAGGAACCGATTGCACCAGTTACGCTATCATGCAAGACCGTAAACACAAAAATAAAGACCTATGAAGATAAAGTTCGAGGTAAGCAGAACAAACAGATGCAAAACTGAATGCCCTTACGGATACATCGACGGCTACGAAGGCACAACGAAGAAAGTCGGCAGCTACGCTTGCCACG
>OCTX012219455.1_pt1 | contig 13472 bp, 6 predicted proteins | sample 1539691 | NCBI WGS metagenome assembly OCTX01 (sample SAMN02144231, study PRJEB22623) | gut metagenome | biome: sheep rumen | host: Ovis aries | place: New Zealand
TGCAGGCGATCCTGCTGCTGTATCCTCCGATGTTGTAAGTAATGATCCGGCATTAAAAACTGCCCGCAGTTCCCTTACGGCAGCAAAAGCGGCAGGCAGACCTGCCGGGACAGCAGCTTCTTCCGCCATCCCGGTACCGCCGGCAGATCCCTCTTTCGGCCAGGAACCGCCGCAGACCATCCGGATCCGCTACCTCAGCGACAAGATTGAAAAGCTGCAGCCGCCGACCAACAGCGCCAACTGGATCGATCTTCGCGCAGCAGAGGATGTAGAACTCAAAAAAGGTGACTTCCGCCTGATCAGCCTGGGCGTTGCCATGAAGCTTCCCGAGGGCTATGAGGCCCATATTGTTCCCCGCAGCAGCACTTACAAGAATTTCGGGATCATCCAGGCCAACCACCACGGTGTTGTCGACAATGCCTACTGCGGAGACGGAGATTTATGGAGAATGCCCGTCATTGCCATGCGGGATACGCAGATCCATGTGAACGACAGAATCTGCCAGTTCCGCATCGAGCGCCGCCAGCCGGATATCATTTTTGAAGAGGTCGATCATCTGGACAGCGAAGACCGCGGCGGATTCGGGTCCACCGGCGTACAGTAAGGGGTCTGCGCCCTGACAGAGGCAGGACTCATGAATGAAGGAACGCAATGAAGAACGCGATGAAGCAACGTAATTAAAGGAGCGCAAATGAAGAAACGTAAATGAAGGAGAGCAGAACACCGCCTTCTTCCGCTGCCTTTTTTATCGGAGATTCATCGAAGATACTGTTAACTTTGCACATACATTTACATAGACAATTGGAGCACACTTATGAAAATCAGAACCAGATACGCCCCCAGCCCTACAGGCCGCATGCATGTCGGAAACCTGCGCACAGCGCTTTATGCTTATCTCATCGCAAAACATGAGGGAGGTGATTTTATCCTCCGCATTGAAGACACAGACCAGGTCCGTCAGGTCGAAGGTGCCGTTGATATTATCAACCGCACACTGGAAGAGACCAGACTGATTCCCGACGAGAGCCCCGACAAGGACGGCGGTGTCGGCCCTTATGTCCAGAGTGAGCGTGTAGCTGCCGGTATTTATAAAAAATACGCAGAGGAGCTGATCGCAAAGGGCGAGGCATATTACTGCTTCTGCACACCGGAGCGTCTGTCCACCCTGACACAGACCATCGAGGGCAAGGAGATCAATATCTACGACAAGCACTGCCTGCATCTGTCCAAGGAGGAGATTGAGAAGAATCTCGCCGAAGGCATGCCTTATGTCATCCGTCAGAACAATCCTCAGGAAGGTACGACAACCTTCACGGACGAACTTTACGGCGATGTGACGGTCGAGAACAAGGAGCTTGATGACATGATTCTGATCAAGTCCGACGGCTATCCCACGTATAACTTCGCCAATGTCGTCGATGATCATCTTATGGGTATCACCCATGTCATCCGCGGCAATGAGTATATTTCCTCCACGCCCAAGTATAACCGCCTCTATGAGGCCTTCGGCTGGGAGATCCCCAAGTATATCCACTGCCCTCTGATCACCGACGAGGATCATCATAAGCTCTCCAAGCGGAGCGGACACTCCTCCTATGAGGACCTGATTGAGCAGGGCTTCGTATCCGAGGCAGTCGTCAACTTCATCGCTCTTCTGGGATGGTCTCCCGACAGCGACCGCGAAATCTTCTCCCTGGAGGAACTCGTGGAGCAGTTTGACTACCACCGCATGGGACGCTCCCCCTCTGTCTTTGACTACACCAAGCTCCGCTGGATGAACGGAGAATACCTCAAGGCGATGGATCCCGATGTTTTCTATGAGCAGGCAGAGCCCTGGCTCAAAAAAGCCATCACAAAGGATCTTGACCTTCGCAAGATTTCCGAGATGGTGCGCACCCGTATCGAGATCTGGCCCGACATTCCGGACATGGTTTCTTTCTTTGAAGAGCTTCCCGAATATGATACGGAACTCTACCGCAACAAGAAGATGAAGACAAATGCCGAGACAGCTCTTCCTGTACTCAGGGAGGTACTGCCGGTTCTCGAGGCGCAGGAATCCTGGACAAACGACGATCTCTTTGCAGCCCTCAAGGCATTTATCACTGAGAAGGGATACAAGAACGGCTATGTTCTGTGGCCTGTCCGGATCGCCGTCTCCGGCAGGAGCGTCACACCTGCCGGTGCCACAGAGATCCTTGAGATCCTGGGCAAGGAGGAGTCTCTCTCCAGAATCCGTAAATCCATTGACATGCTTTCATGATCTTATCTGTTTTTCAAAAGGTGCTGATGATACACACTAGTGAACAGAAAGCCGATCCGGCACAGGAAACCGCCATCCGTCACGGGGCGGGGCCCTGTGCCGTTATTGCAGGACCCGGCAGCGGAAAAACCTTTGTACTGGTGGAGCGCATCCGGTATCTGATCGATACAGGAAATGCAGATCCATCCTCCATACTGGTTCTCACTTTTTCCAGGGCGGCTGCCGCACATATGCGCAGGCGCTTTTTAAATTCCTGCGCTCATGCGGAAACGGTATTTGGAACATTTCATTCCGTTTTTTTAAAAATTCTCCAGGAGTCCTCCGCAGAGCCCCTTTCTCTGATCGCCGCCGGGGCAAAGCGGGATTATCTGCGCCATTTGTGCCGGCTGAACCCCGGCTTTCTGCCGGAAAAGACAACGGCGGAGGAACTGCAGCTGCTGATCAGCCGCTTCAAGAACGGTCTTTCCTGCAGGCAGGAATGGGTTGCTGAGCTGGTAAGCACTTATGACAACTACCTCAGAGGCAGGGGGTGGCTGGATTTTGACGACATGATCCTGCGCTGTAAAGAACTGCTGCATGAAGATCAGGCTGTACTCTCACTATGGCAGCAACGCTTTCGCTGGATTCTGGTCGACGAATTTCAGGATGTGAGCCCTTGCCAGTATGAGGTGCTCCGTCTTCTGGCCGCGCCTTTGGACAACCTCTTTATCGTCGGGGATGACGATCAGTCCATCTACGGATTCAGGGGAGCGGATCCCCTGATGATGCAGCGCTTTCTCAGAGATTATATTCTGGACAGGGACGATGTACAGGACCGTATGCTCTTCCTGACGACCAATTACCGCTGCGGAGAGAGAATCCTGCAGGCCTCTGTATCTGAGATCCGCTGCAACAGGCACCGGATCGACAAGGATTTCAGGACCGGTACAGGAGAGCAGGGGATTTTTTCCTGCCGCCCTTTTTCCGACCGCACCCTGCAGTACCGTTTTATTGCTGGTGAATTGAAAATGATGACACCTGCAGAGAGGGAGAGGACAGCTGTATTCTTCCGTACCCACGGGGCGGCGGGACAGTTTCTGAAGGTACTTCAGGAACAGGCAGTCCCTTATCTTGCGGAAGGAATCGGAAGGACTGCGCAAAAGACAGAGGACAGTACAAGAGTCCTGCAGGATCTGATCGCTTATTACCGGGCGTCCGCTGTTCTTGAATCCGGCGGCATATGCCGGGACCAGACAAGTACGGCTGTGAGAAGCACCTTTCACGAAGATCTGCTGCGGATCATGAACAGACCGGAGCGTTTTCTGTCCGGCAGCTTTGCTGCTTCGGGATGCAAGAGCCGGGAGGACCTCCTGGCGCATGCAGGCTTTGATCGTTCTGCCGTCGAGGATCTGATCGGAGACCTGGAGCTTCTCAACACACTGTCACCGGAATATTCTCTGCGCTATCTGCTGGACTCTGTGGGATACCGTGATTATGCGCATTCTGTCTACCGAGAGATCCCGGATTTTTTAAATACTTTACAGAAGGAGTCGAAGAACTTCGTCTCATCTCGCAAATGGATCGCCTTTTTGGAAAAGCAGAGAAATGAGTCCCTGCGTCAGCCGCAGCATGATCCAGGCAGAAACGGTCCGGCTGTCTCAGCCGGGGCAGTCAGGGTCCTGACAATGCATGCCTGCAAGGGCCTTGAGTTTGACAGGGTCTTCATTCCGGACATCAACGAAGGGAGTCTTCCATCCAAAAGGGCGTGGACACCGGAGCAGATTGAAGAGGAGAGACGTCTTTTTTATGTTGCTATGACCAGAGCCCGTCTAGCGCTGACCCTGACCTATCTGGAGGGGACCGCTGACAGGCCGGCTGCACCCTCCAGATTTCTGCAGCCTTTCAGGGGCAATATGGGTCTCCATCTGCCCGTCAGTGATTTCTAATATCCGGTGCCGGTAAATATTGGCCAGTCGTCACTATATTTATTGACTAAAAGCTGGTGATTTGTTGTTGCTTTTTTGTGCAATATGATATAATTGCAATTGAAAATGCATTTTATACGAATTATTATGTGAATGCTATTTGCAATCAGAATTGTTTCGTATATATGCAGCTGCGATTTACCTGCTTTTTTTAATGGAGGACGGAAATGAAAATCCAAAAAGTGGCAGCTCTGCTGCTGTCTATGGCACTGACATTTTCCACCTGTATGCCTTTGAACGGCATTGCAGCTCTGGGGGCTGAAACCGGAAACACAGGGGTAGAAGCTTCAGAGCAGGAGGAAATCTCTGATTCTGCTGAGAGCACTGAAATACAGCAGGAAGAAGACCTTTCATCCCAAACAGAAGATGTCGAAACAACTGCTCCGGAAGAAGATACTTCTCTGGCAGAGGAGAATCATCCTGAAGAAGATGGGGTGGAAAACACAAATGAGACGAACGATGAGAACGTTCAGCATGAAGAGGAAACATCTGAAGAAAGCAATGTCAGCTCAGATGAGGAGTATGAAAGTGCTGCCCCCGCTCAGGAAGAAGATTCTTCTAAAGGTGAAGAACGTTCTATGAGCGGAACAAAAAGCAATTCCGCGGCCGAAAAACCTGAGGATGCTGCTGAAGAAACTGAGCCGGAGGAAATTGAGGCTTTTTCTAATGATGTTAATCAGGACTTTCATGCCTGGCCGGATGGAGAAGATGAGTACTGCAGTGAAAAATATATCACTGCAATGCCGGGCGAATCCGTTGAACTGAAAGTAAGTACTTCTGCAGAAGATCCTGATTCTCTCTCTTATACCTGGTATCTGGACCAGGAAGAAATTGAAGGAAACAACACGGACACTCTGGTCACAGATCCTGTTAATGGATATCGTTATTATTCTTGCTTTGTTCACGATCAAGATGGAAACAGCGCAGACATATATTTCTATATTTCTGTGGAAAATAATTTGAATGCCTGGCCTGACGGATATGAAGTAGGTTCAACAGAATCATATCTCTACGTTTCTCCAGGCGAGCCTGTTGAGTTGAAAGTGCATGCTGCTGCGGATGATGACAGTTCTCTCTCCTATACCTGGTATCTGGACGGCCAAGAGATTGAAGGAAACAGCACGGATACTTTGATAATAGATTCAATTACAGAATATCATTCTTATGAATGCTGTGTCAGCGATCAATATAGAAACAGCGCCTCTGTATGGTTCTATGCTTATGCGGAAAATCATCTGACTGCCTGGGTTGACGGAGAGGATGAGGGAACAGGGTACAAAGATATCTTTGTTTCTCAAGGCGAGACTGTTGAACTGAAAGTAGTTGTTGCTGCGGATGATGACAGTTCTCTCTCCTATACCTGGTCCCGGAACGAGGAAGAAATAGAAGAGAGCAATTCTGATTCTTTAATCACAGATCCGGTTACAGAATATCAGTATTATCGCTGCATAATCAGAGATCAATATGGAAATAACGCTTCCGTTGATTTTGGCGTTTCTGTGGAAAATCATCTGAAGGTCTGGCCTCAGGGAGAGGATGAGGAAACAGTGAACAAAGATATCCATGTTTCTTCAGGTGAGTCCGTTGAGCTGAAAGTAAACGTTACTGCCGATGATGACAGTTCTCTTTCCTATACCTGGTATCAGAACGGTGAAGAAATCGAAGAAAACAACTCAGATTCTTTGATCACAGATCCAGTTACAGAATACCGGTATTATGAATGCAAGGTTCGTGACCTTTATAATAATAGCAAAAGCGTTACATTTTATATTTATCCGGAAAGCCCTATAAAAGCCTGGCCGGATGGTGAATGGGAAGGCAGTACAAGTAAAGAGCTCTATATACCGATTGGAGAGACGGCTGAATTAAAAGCAAATGTATCTGCTCCGGAAGACAGTACACTTTCTTACTCATGGTATTTGTACGGGGAAGAAATCGAAGGAGAAAATTCTGACACTTTGATTACTGAGCCGGTTACGGAATATAGAGAGTATTGTTTTGAGGTTCGTGACCAGAATCAAAACTATGCCGATGTTTATTTCTACGTTCATGTAGAAAACCATTTGAATGCCTATGCGAAAGGGGGAGATGAAGATTCCCATCACATAGGCATGGGTGTGGCACCCGGTGAGTCTGTAGATCTGGAAGTGACCGTTACTGCAAATGATGACAGTTCTCTCTCCAGTTATTGGTTTTATAACGAGGAGACTGTAGCCGCTAATACTCTGTCCCTGCATACCGATCCCATCTATGAATCGAGAGACTATGAATTCAAGGTGTATGATCAGTATGAAAACATGGTCTCTGTATATTTCTACATACATGTTGAGAATAACCTGGATGCCTATCCTGCGGATGCAGATAAGGGCTCCAATTTCATGCAGTATGATGTCGAGTACAATGAATCGAAGGAACTCAAAGTGGTCGTTAGTGCCGATGATGACGATTCTCTCACCTATACCTGGTCTAAGGATGGTGAAGAAATCTCAGGGAACAATAGTGACACTCTGATCACCGGCCCGATTACAGAGAAACATGAATATGACTTTACGGTCAGTGACCAGTATGGCAACAGCTGTGGTGTACACTTTGAAGTTTCTGTTGCAAATGATCTGAATGCTTATCCCGAAGGGCAGGATCCGGAAAAAGATTCTATTGATGTACCTGTTCCTGCAGGTGAATCTGCTGAACTGAAAGTAGCTGTTTCCGCCAGGGACAAGAATGACCTCAGATATATTTGGGTCGATTACGACAATTATGAAGAAGTTGAAGGATCTGATTCTTTTAGAATCGATTCGATCAATTCAGGCAGGTGGGTTTGCGTATCGGTTTACGATAAATACGGAAACTATGATTATGTAAATTTCTTTGTTTATGTGGAAAACCATCTGACGGCCTATCCGGAGGGCGGAGTACAAGATCCCGACGAAAACGCAGCACACATTTATGTTCCGGAGGGCGAAACAGCGGATTTAAAAGTCATAGTATCCGCTGATGATGAAAGCAGCCTCACGTACACTTGGTATGAAGACTGGAATGAAATCGAAGGAAGGGATTCCTGCACGACTTCAGCAATTGACTATTTAAAAAATTATCAATTCAGGGTCTCTGATCAATTTGGCAATTCAGTAGAGTGTTATTTCTACGTTCATGTAGAAAACAACCTGAAAGCTTATCCGGAGGGTGAAGACGAAGGTACGGATTCAGCTACTGTTTACGTAGGATCCGGACAAAAAGCAGAGTTAAAAGCCTGTGTTTCAGCTCAGGAAGATGAGGGCCTCAACTTCCACTGGTATGTCGAGGAGAAAGAAAGCGAAGACAATAAATGGTTCAGTGAACTTGAGGAAGAAACAGGTCTTTCTTGTTCGACAGAGGCAATTACTGAAGATAAGGTCTATAAATTCCGGGTTGAAGACAAGTATGGAAACGAAAAAGAAGTTATTTTTAATGTAAAAGTGAATGATCTGGAAGAACAGGTTATCTCTGCTGATGACAAGATGTCGCTTGTATACGGAAACAGCGGCACAATCTCTGTAAGCGGCGCAAAGGGTACGCTGAACTATACAAGCAGCGATCCCGCAATTGCTTCTGTAGACAACTCAGGAAAGGTAACTGCAAACAAAGTCGGTACTGCGGAAATTACGATCTTTGCCGAGGCAGCAGAAACATGCGGACAGTCGAACACAATCACTGTCACAGTTAATGTGACAGGTGCTTCGATTGATTCCGCAGCAGTGAGCGGTATTGTGGACAAGGTCTATAACGGCAGCGCCCAGACGCAGAAACCTGTTGTGAAGCTTGGGTCCACGACACTCACAGAAGGTACTGACTACACTGTCACTTACAGCAACAACACCGATGCCGGTACAGCGACTGTGACAATTACCGGTAAAGGCAACTATCAGGGTACCAAAAAAGTAACTTTCAAGATTTTACCTATCGGATGGCATGAAGAAGGCGGTGAACGGTACTATTATAAAGAGGATGGCACCAGGCTGACCAAAGGATGGGCAAAGGACGGAAGCACCTGGTATTGGATGGACGAAAGCGGTAAAATCACAAAGAGTAAATGGATCCAGAGCGCAGGCAAATGGTATTACATGGACTCCAGCGGAGCAATGACGACCGGCTGGCAGCAGATCGGCGGCAAGTGGTACTACATGAATTCCAGCGGAGTCATGACGACCGGCTGGCAGCAGATCGGCGGCAAGTGGTACTACATGAATTCCAGCGGAGTCATGACGACCGGCTGGCAGCAGATTGGCGGCAAATGGTATTACATGGGCAGCAGCGGAGTCATGGCGACCGGCTGGCAGCAGATCGGCGGCAAGTGGTACTACATGAACTCCAGCGGTGTTATGACGACCGGCTGGCAGCAGATCGGCGGCAAGTGGTATTACTTTAACTCGAGTGGAGTTATGACGACCGGCTGGCAGAAAATCGGCGGCAAGTGGTATTACATGAACTCATCAGGCCAGATGCTGACCGGAACACAGGTCATCGGCGGAAAGACTTATGTATTTAATTCTTCAGGTGTCTGGATCAAATAATCGATATCAGTAAGAGTTTTTTATAAGAGTTTTAATATGTACAGATGCCTGTATGACAGCCATCGTATAATCCGAATGATCTTTACAGTGCATGGATTCTGCCCGACCGGGCAGAAACAGTTTTGACTTAAGTCCTTTGTACTTAAAAGAGAAAAAAGGCTCAGAAATTGCTGAAACAGCGGTTCTGAGCCTTTATTTTTTTATTTTGAGGTTGAAGTTACAGACAATGTTTTGTATTATGCGAGTATTATGACTTTTTTATGCTATTGCGGAAATGAATAATCAGTGTATAATACTATCCGCATAAGACAGCGGGAATAACATGTGTTTGCAATAGAAAAGGAAACGGAAGCACTATGAGATCGAAAACTGTGAAGCTGTCGAATCAGGAGATGGACATCCTGTATTCTCTCTATCATGAGCCGTTTATTAATCAGAGGATATTGGCAGTTATGTCCGGACATTCCATGAGTGTCGTTCATCGTGCAGTCAGATCCATGATCCGGCACGGCTATCTGGACGAGCATGTGCAGCTCACCGCAAAATCACTGGAGATCTTCCGGAACAGAGCGCCGCGAAACGCGATCATTCTGGCGGCAGGTTTCGGTATGCGAATGGTCCCAATCAATCTGTCTACGCCGAAAGCTTTGCTGGATGTAAACGGTGAGAGACTGATCGAGAGACTGATCATGCAGCTGCAGGAGGTCGGCATAAACGATATCACAGTCGTCGTCGGTTTTATGAAAGATTCTTTTGAGTATCTGAAATCGAAATACGGTGTCAGGCTGGTGGCGAACGAAGAATATGCCGCAAAAAATAACATCAGTTCTCTGAATCTGGTAAGAGACAGGATCGAAAACACATATATAATGCCTTCGGATATATGGTGTGACAGAAATCCTTTCCGACGGCGTGAACTCAACTCCTGGTATATGGTATCGGACCTGGTCGATGACAATTCCACGGTCCGTGCAAGCAGAAAGAGAGAGCTGGTCCGCGTTCCTAAGGGCTGCGGCGGAAATGAGATGATCGGAATCTCCTATCTGATGGGGGAGGAAGCAAAGACAGTCCGTCAGAAGATCTCTGAACTGGCGGCGGATCCTGCCTATGACAGCTCTTTCTGGGAAGAATCCCTTATGAATGAGGACGGTATGATCGTCTCCGCGAAAGTTGTTCATTCCGCGGATGTTGTACAGATCAATACCTATGAACAGCTGCGAGATCTGGATTCCGATTCGAGCCAGCTCAGATCAGAAGCGCTGACTACGATCGCCGATCAGCTGGAGTGTTCCACGGATGATATCGTGGATATCCAGGTGCTGAAAAAGGGTATGACCAATCGATCCTTCCTTTTCCGGATTGAAGAGGGTCCATATGCAGGAAAATATATCATGCGTATCCCGGGGGAAGGAACGGACCAGCTGATCAACCGCAGGGAGGAGGCGGCAGTCTATGCAGCTATCGGCGGTCATGCCTTCTGTGATGACCCGCTCTATCTGAACCCGGAGAACGGATATAAGATTACCCGCTATATCGAAGGAGTGCGCTGCTGTGATCCCGATGATCCGGAGGATTTGAAAGTCTGTATGGAAAAGCTTCGTAAATTCCATGCTTCCAAGCTGCAGGTCCCCCATGTTTTTGATCTCTTCGAAAAAATCAATACATATGAGAGCTTCCGTGAGGGAAAGCCCAGCCTGTATGCAGATTATCAGGAGACAAAGGACCGGGTATTCTCTCTGCGTCCCTTTATTGAGAGTCACAGAGGATCTATGCAGCTCACGCATATAGACGCTGTCCCGGATAATTTCCTTTTTGATCCGAATGCAGAGGGGGAACTATCCATACAGCTTACAGACTGGGAATATGCAGGTATGCAGGACTGTCATGTGGATGTAGCAATGTTCTGTATCTATTCGATGTATGACAGGCCGCAGATTGACCGGCTGATCGATCTGTACTTTGCTCCGGAGGGATGCAGCAGGGATATCCGGACAAAGATCTACTGCTATATCGCCGTATGCGGGCTCCTCTGGTCCAACTGGTGTGAGTTCAAAAAGCTGCAGGGGGTGGAATTCGGAGAATACAGCCTCAGACAATATCAGTATGCGAAGGAGTATTGCCGGCTGGCTGAACAGAGAATGTGATCCGGCAGTGCGTAATATATTCATTTATGCCTGAAATATTGCGGGAACGTCATACTAAAGATCAATGCACGGTTTTTCAGACATGTGTATGGAAAAGGAAACATTGCCGCAAGGATCAGGCAAGTATCAGACAGGAAGGAAACAGGACTTGACAGAAGAAGTACAGACAATAAAACGTGCCGTCATCATGGCGGCTGGAGAAGGAAGACGAATGAGGCCTCTCACTTATGAGATACCCAAACCTCTGGTTCCGGTAAACGGAACCAGAATGATCGATACTGTGATCAGGGGGCTTCATGAGAACGGTATAACCGAGATCTATGTGGTGGTCGGCTATCTGAAAGATCAGTTCAGGTGCCTGGAACAGGAATACAGCGGCCTGCAGCTTATTGACAACCCGTGGTATGATACCTGTAATAATATCAGCTCGCTCTACGCGGCGAGGGAACACCTTGAAGACTGCATGATCCTGGACGGAGACCAGATCGTGTTCAATACGGCTGCGCTGGATCCGCATTTTGTCCGTTCCGGATACAATGCTGTCTGGACGGAGACTCAGACAGACGAGTGGCTCATGCAGGTGGAGGACGATATTGTCACTTCCTGTTCCCGCACCGGCGGTGCCCGGGGATGGCAGCTCTATTCGATCAGCAGATGGACCGCACAGGACGGCAGAAGACTGAAAAAATATCTGGAAGAGGAATTTGAGAGCGGGAACCGGCAGGTATACTGGGACGATGTGGCCATGTTCCTTCATCCGCAGGACTTTGAACTGGGCATTTTCAAAATGCAGAAGTCAGATGTTGCGGAGATTGACAGTCTTGAGGAACTTGCTGCCGCGGACGACAGCTATATGAAATATCTTAATGCTGCAGAAACAGCGCAGTGAAAACATTCGGGACTTGCCCGCAAGTCCTCAGTGCGTATCCCGCGGCGGCAGCCGCAGGTACGGAAAAATAAACAATAAACGGATAGAGCTGTTCTGTATGCCGTTTGGAGGTTTTTTAAGATGAAAGATAAAACTGCATCCTGGGGCAGTGTGGACTGGATGATCACCATCATTCCGTTTGCGCTGATCGTGGGACTGGCCGCCTTCCTTTTCCTGATGCCGGAACAGGCAAACAGTGTGATCGCGAAGGTGCGCTTCTTTTTCGGAGATACTGTCGGACTCTATTATCTGATGGTCGGACTTGGATTTCTGATCGTTTCAATTGTGATGGCCTGTTCAAAGTATGGCGACATTGTACTGGGAGAGCGCGGTGAAAAGCCCAAGTACTCCTTTTTTTCCTGGGGAAGCATGATGTTTACCTGCGGTCTGGCCGCGGATATCCTTTTTTACAGCTTTGCGGAATGGGTCATGTACGCGGCCAATCCGCATATCGCCGAAATGGGTCCTGTTGAGGAATGGGCCGGAGTTTTCCCGCTCTTTCACTGGAGCTTTATTCCCTGGTCCTTTTATCTGGTCCTGGCAGTTGCCTTCGGCTTTATGCTGCATGTCCGCAAAAGGACCAGACAGCGCTATTCGGAGGCCTGCCGGCCGCTGATCGGAAACCGCAACGCGGACGGATGGCTTGGAAGAGTCATTGATCTGTTTGCCCTTTTTGCTCTTCTGGCAGGAACTGCCACTACCTTTTCTGTAGCGACACCCCTGATGGCCAGCATTATTGTCCTTCTGACGGGAACAACGATAAGCAGAACGACTGTTACGATCATTATTCTGCTCATCACCTGCGCAGTGTATACCTATGCTGTAATCCATGGCTTCAAGGGTATCAGCTTTCTGGCAAATCTCTGTATCTATCTGTTCTTCGGACTGCTTCTGATCGTTCTTCTTACAAGCGGGCAGGGACGTTTTATTCTGGAGAACGGTTTCCAGTCGCTCGGGAAGATGGTCCAGCATTTCGTTGAGCTGAGCACCTATACGGATCCGGGCAGGACCAATAATTTCCCCCAGGACTGGACGATTTATTACTGGGCCTACTGGATGGTCTGGTGTATTGCGGCCCCTTTCTTTATCGGAAACATCAGCCGGGGGCGGACGATCAGGCAGACTATATTAGGCGGTTATGTCTTCGGTGTCGGCAGCACGATCGTGTCTTTTATTATTCTCGGAAATTACAGTCTGGGCCTTCAGGTCAAAAAGGCTGCAGACTTTGTTGCAGTCTATATGAAGGACGGAGATCTGTATTCGCTGATCCTGAATATTGTCAGGACTATGCCTTTTTCTACATTTATCCTGGTACTGACAATGCTCTGTATGATCGCATTTTATGCTACTTCCTTCGATTCCATTGCCTACACCGCTGCCTGCTACAGCTACAAAAGGATCGAAGAAGATGAAAAACCTCACATGTCGATCACACTGCTTTGGTGTATTCTGCTGATCGTTCTTCCGATCGCGCTGGTTTTTTCGGAGAGCAGTATGAGCAACATTCAGAGCGTGAGTATCATTTCCGCATTTCCCATCGGGATCATAATGCTGCTGATGGTCGGCAGTTTTTTCAGGGATGCGAAAAAGTATCTGGAAGAAAAATAAAAGCTTTGGCTGTTATTT
>OCTX012274109.1_pt1 | contig 13472 bp, 9 predicted proteins | sample 1539691 | NCBI WGS metagenome assembly OCTX01 (sample SAMN02144231, study PRJEB22623) | gut metagenome | biome: sheep rumen | host: Ovis aries | place: New Zealand
GTGTTCAACGGCGCCAACGAGGAAGCGGTGGCGGCGTTCCTGCGGGAGGAAATCCCTTTCGGGGAGATTGCCCGCCGGGTGGAAAACGCGCTGGAGAAACTGAGCGGGCTGCCAGCGGACAACCTGGAAGAAATCATGGACGCGGACAGGCGCGCAAGGCTTGCCGCGGCGGGCAGGCTGTAAAGCGGGTCCACGAAGATCAGGAACAAGGAGAAATAAACTGCGGTGTATATTATTCTGGCAATTCTGCTGCTGGCGATTCTGATCGTTGCGCACGAATTCGGGCACTTTATGGCAGCCCGGGCCATGAAGATCGACGTGCGGGAATTTTCCGTCGGATTCGGCCCGAAACTAATCGGCTGGAAAAGCAAAAAATATGAAACCACCTTTGCGATCCGGGCAATCCCCATGGGCGGGTACTGTTCCTTCTACGGGGAGGACGACGCCACGGGGGAATCCAAGGATGATCCCCGGAATTTCGGAAAGCAGTCTGTCTGGAAACGGATGTTTGTGATCCTGATGGGGCCGATGATGAACTTCGTGCTGGCTTTTGTCGTCGCGACCGTGCTGATCTGGTGTGTGGGCGTGACGGTACCCACGGAGCCGGAAGCATACGACCCGTTTATCCAGGAGGTCCTGGCCGCCGGCCCGGCGCATGACGCCGGACTGAAGGCCGGGGATGAGATTACGGAAATCAACGGCGTGAACATGCTGGACGGCACCATGGAAACCCTGCTGGATACGATCGCCTCCTGGAAGGAAGGAGACGATCCGCTGGCGATGACGGTCCGCCGGGGGCAGGAAATCCTTCAGCTGTCGGTGACCCCCGTCTGGAACGAGGATGCCGGGAAAATGCAGATCGGCGTGTACATCAACGGATATCTCCGGACGGAAACACGCCCGGCAGGCGTGTTCGGAGGGCTCGGCGAGGCGTGGAACATGTGCACCCGCGCGGGCGGAGCGATTCTCCGGGCCCTGAAGAACCTGGTGACCAAGGGAGAGGGATTGGAGGATACCGCCGGTCCGGTGGGCATTGTTTCCATGATTTCCACAGAGGTTGCGGGGCAGGTGCAGCAGGGCGGCGCCGGTGCCGGGGCCAGTGCTTTCACCCAGCTGCTGATCCTGATTTCCATCAACCTTGGGCTGATGAACCTGCTGCCGATTCCGGGACTGGACGGAAGCCGGCTGATTTTCGGGCTGATTGAGGCCATCCGGGGCAAACCTGTTCCCCAGCAAAAGGAAGCGATGGTTCATCTGATCGGAATGGGGCTGCTGCTGGTGCTGATGGTATTCTTTACCTTCAGGGATGTCATCAGGCTGTTCCAGTGATATTTCCGGTCATACAGAAGAAACCCGGGGAGGGAAAAGGATGACGAAGACAGTACAGGTTGGGAAACTGAAGCTGGGCGGCGGAAATCCCGTTCTGGTCCAGAGCATGACGAATACGGATACCCGGGACACGGAAGCCACCTTGCGGCAGATACGTGCCCTTGCGGAGGCGGGATGCGATCTTGTCCGGGTCAGCGTGTATGATGAAGCCTGCGCCGAAGCGGTGAAAACGCTTGCGGCTGAAAGCCCGGTTCCCCTGGTGGCGGATATCCATTTTGACTATCAGCTGGCGATCCGGGCTGCCGAAAATGGCATTGCGAAGCTGCGGATCAATCCGGGAAATATCGGCGGGGAAGCTCATGTGCGGGAGCTGGCGGACTGCGCGAAAGCGCATCATATCCCGATCCGGATCGGTGTCAACAGCGGATCCGCGGAAAAGGAACTGCTGGAAAAATATGGCGGTCCTACCCCGGAATGCCTGACGGAAAGCGCGCTGGGTCATGCGCGGATACTGGAAAAAGCAGGTTTCGATGATATCGTACTGAGCATGAAGTCCAGCGATGTCAGGGAAACGATCGAAGCATACCGGCTGGCAAGCCGGCGCTGCGATTATCCGCTGCATCTGGGCGTTACAGAAGCCGGCCTGCCGGGCCAGGGCACGGTGAAAAGCGCCATCGGCATCGGCGCACTGCTGGCGGACGGGATCGGGGATACGATCCGGGTAAGCCTCAGCGGGGATCCGCTGCCGGAAGCCAAGGCGGCCTGGGATATCCTGCGGGCACTGAACCTGCGGGTTCGGGGCGTACAGCTGATCGCCTGCCCGACCTGCGGCCGGACCTGCATTCCGGTGGAAGCCATTGCCCGCCGGGTGGAAGCGGAGCTTTCCGATGTGACGGTTCCGCTGAAGGTGGCGGTAATGGGCTGCATTGTAAACGGGCTTGGTGAAGGCAGGGAAGCAGACGTAGGAATTGCCGGTGGAAAGACCGGCGGGGTGCTCTTTGTACGCGGAGCGGAACCGAGGCGCGTGGAAGGGAACCTGGCAGAGATCCTGATTTCCGAAGTGCGTAAAATGGCGGCCGAAAAGAGCGGCCGGTAAAATCAATGGAAGGTCCGGAATGAGTTACGAAGATCTGATGGCACGCATCGCGCGGGAGATACCGGAACTGGCAGGGAAACTGTCCGCCCCGCGTGTCACGTACGTCAAATCGATTCAAAAAACCTATATTACCTTTGAATCCAGCGTGCTGGCCGGAGAGAAGGAATTCCTGCGCCTGGAAAAAATCCTGCGGGAGCTGTTTCCAGGCCGTCCGCTTTCAGTGCGGGTGGTCTCCAGGAGCCTGAAGGGCAGGTTCCTGGAGGATCCCGCGCCGTACCGGCAGGTGCTGGATGATTTCCTGCGGAGGAACTATCCCTCCGCCGCAGGCTGGGTGGGGCAGATCGGCTGGCAGATTGAGAAAAACCAGCTGAGCGGCAGCCAGCTTCCTGCCGGGGAGGAGGAAGCGCTGCTGACGCTGGTTTTCCCCAGCGAGATCAGTCTCCAGGTGATGGCGAAGCGGAATGTCGGTGCGCGGCTGGCCCGGGCGATTGAGGATATTTTCGGTGCCCGGGTACGGGTGGAGATGACTGTAGCAGGTGACCGGGAGGATCGGCTGCGGAAGCTGCAGGAGGAACGACGGGACGCGGTGATCACGGTAACCCGGGAGGAAATGGAAAAACGAGCGGCTGAATATGCCGCGGCGAAAGCCGCAGAAGGCGGGGAAAAGAAACCGCAGGCCGGGAAGGAAAAAAAGTCCGGCAGTCCGGCCCGGAAAGCTTCTCCTTCCAAACCGATTCTGGGCCGCAGCATTGCGGACCGGCCTGTGGAGATTCGGGAGCTGACCGGCGAGAGCGGCCTGACGGTAATCCAGGGGGAAATCTTCAAGCTGGAACAGCGGGAGCTCAAAGGCGGCGAAACGCTGCTGGTTTCCTTTGCCGTGACGGATTATACCAGTTCTGTCCTCTGCAAGGCTTTTCTGCGTTACCGGGCCCGCTATCTCCGGAAGGAGGAAGCGGAGGCGGTGCCGATTACTGACGAGGAACGGAAAGCTGTGGAGGAAAAGGTCAGCCGCCTGAAGGTAGGAACGAATGTCAAGGTCCGGGGTGAATGCCTGTATGACAATTATCTCCGGGAGATCTCCATCACGGTCCGGGACATTGTGGAGACGGAAAAGGAAGAGCGGATGGACACCGCGCCGGAAAAACGGGTGGAGCTGCATATGCACACCAACATGTCCACTCTGGACGCACTGACCCCGGCGGAGGACTTGATTGCCCGGGCGGTGAAATGGGGCCATCCGGCGGTGGCGGTGACGGATCATGGCGTACTGCAGGCTTTCCCGGCCGCATTCCGGGCTGCAAAAGGGAAAATCAAACTGATTCCCGGATGCGAAGGATACCTGATCGACGAAAAAGCGATTGTTTCCGGCGCGGCCGGCCGGCCTTATGACGCCCCGATCGTGGTACTGGATTTTGAAAGCACGGGGCTGAATACAGCCAAAGCCCGAATCATCGAAATCGGCGCGGTGAAGCTGACCGGCGGAACCGTGACGGAAACGTTCCAGCAGCTGGTGGACCCGGGTGAGGCACTGCAGCCGAAAATCACGGAGATTACCGGGATTACGGATGCTGCACTGCAGGGACAGCCCAAGGCGGCGGAAGTGCTGCCGAAACTTCTGGAGTTTATCGGGGATGCTCCGATTGCCGCCCATAACGCGGCATTTGATGCCAATCTGCTGAGAAGTGAACTGCACCGCCTGGGGATGAAATACACCGGGCCGGTGCTGGATACCCTGACCTACGCGCGGAAGCTGTATCCGAAACTGAAATCCTTCCGGCTGGGAGCGCTGTGCAAGCATCTGGGCGTCAGTCTGAAAAACGCCCACCGGGCGGTGCACGATGCCGCAGCGACTGCTCACTGCCTGGCCCGGATGTTTGAGGAAACCCGGGAAAAATTCCCCGAGATTGAAACGGACCGGCAGTTGAACACCACGCTGCAAGGCGGTGCGATCGGTGAAAGCTGGCATATCATCCTGCTGGCGAAAAACCGGACAGGGCTGGTGAACCTGAACCGGCTGGTTTCCATCAGCCATCTGGAATATTTCAAACGAACGCCCCATATGCCCCGGGAGATTATCCAGCAGCACCGGGAGGGACTGATTCTCGGAAGCGCCTGCGAGGCTGGTGAGCTGTTCCGGGCCGCGGTACGGGGCGAAGACATGGATAAGCTGAAGGAGATCGCTTCCTTCTATGATTACCTGGAAATTCAGCCGGTGGGAAACAACGCCTTTATGCTGCGCAACGGTGAAGCGTCCTCAGAAGAGGAGCTGCGGGACCTGAACCGCCTGATTGTCCGCCTCGGCGAAGAAACGGGTAAACCGGTGGTAGCGACGGGCGACGTGCATTTTATGGACCCAAAGGATGCTGTCGGACGCGCAATTATCCAGGCCGGTATGAAGTTTGACGACGCGGACCTGCAGCCGCCGCTGTATTTCCGGACCACAGAGGAAATGCTGGAGGAATTTGCCTATCTCGGACCGGAAAAGGCCCGGGAGGTGGTGATTGACAATCCGCGGAAGATCGCGGAGCAAGTGGAAGAAATCCGGCTGTTCCCGAAGCATCCGAAGGGGGAGGATACCTTCCAGCCCTACTGGGATTTTGCCGAGGACATGATTCAGGAAATGACCTGGACCACAGCACAGGAGCTGTACGGAAATCCCCTGCCGGCGATTGTGGAGAACCGGCTGACCAAGGAACTGAAATCCATCGTGGGATACGGTTACTGCACCCTGTATGCCATTGCACAGAAGCTGGTGTCCCGCTCCCTGGAGGACGGATATCTGGTCGGCAGCCGGGGCAGCGTCGGCTCCAGCCTGGTAGCGCGGATGTGCGGAATTACGGAGGTGAACGCGCTGCCGCCCCATTACCGATGCACACACTGCCACAAGGGCTTCTTTGATGTGGATCGGAGCAGCTATCATGTAGGCGTGGACCTGCCGGACCGGGACTGCCCGGACTGCGGGCAGAAACTGGTAAAGGACGGCTTCGATATTCCCTTTGAGGTATTCCTGGGGTTTGAGGGAGATAAAGTACCGGATATCGACCTGAACTTCTCCGGTGAATACCAGAATAAAGCCCACCACTATGTGGAGGAACTGTTTGGCCATGATCATGTATTCCGGGCCGGAACCATCAGCGGTCTGGCGGATAAAACCGCCTACGGGTATGTGCTGAAATACCTGGAGGAACGGGGAATCCAGGCCGGGAATGCCGAAAAGGAACGCCTGGCACTGGAATGCACGGGTGTCAAGCGTACGACAGGCCAGCATCCCGGCGGCATGGTCGTCGTACCGCTGGAATATGAAATTTACGACTTCACGGCGGTGCAGCATCCGGCGGATGACCTGGAGAGCGATTTCACCACGACCCATTTTGACTTCAACTCCATGCACGATATTCTGGTGAAGCTGGACTGCCTGGGGCACGACGATCCCACCATGCTGCACGAGCTGGAGATCCTTACAGGCATTAATTTCAAGGATGTGCCGCTGGATGATCCGGATGTCCGCAGCCTGTTTACCTCTCCGGAGGTGCTGGGCGTAAAGCCGGAGGATATCCTGTGCAATACGGGAACCTACGGAGTGCCGGAGTTCGGAACAGGTTTCGTCCGCGGTATGCTGGAGGAAACGAAACCCCATACCATGGAAGAACTGCTGCGGATTTCAGGCCTGAGCCACGGGACGGACGTCTGGCTGGGCAACGCCCAGGAGATCATTGCCTCCGGAACGGCGACGCTGAGCGAGTGCGTCTGCTGCCGGGATGATATCATGAACTATCTGATCGACAAGGGCGTACAGCCGAAGCTGGCGTTTACGACCATGGAAAGTGTCCGGAAAGGCAAAGGACTGAAGCCCGAAATGGAACAGGCCATGGTGGATATGCAGGTACCGGACTGGTTCATGGACAGCTGCAAAAAGATCAAGTACATGTTCCCGAAGGGGCATGCGGTGGCCTATGTGACCATGGCGCTTCGGGTTGCATGGTTCAAGGTTCACGAACCGCTGGCCTATTATTGCGCATATTTTACAGTCCGCGGGGACGGATTTGACGCGACTGCCATGATCCTGAGCCCCGAAGCGGCCCGGCAGCGGATTACGGAAATCCGGAACATGGATAAGGCGACTGCCCGGGACAAAGATACGGCAACCTGCCTGGAACTGGTGCTGGAGATGAACCTCCGGGGGATCCGGTTCCTGCCGGTGGACCTGTACCGCAGTGATGTCCGCCGTTTCCTGATTGAGGACGGCAACATCCGCTGTCCCTTCATCAGCCTTCCGGGGCTTGGGGAAAGTGCAGCGGCACAGATTGCCGAGGCCCGGAAGGAACGGCCGTTTATGAGTGTGGAAGACCTGCGGACCCGCGGAAAAGCGGGAAGCGCGGTCATTGATATGCTGCGGGCCCACGGAGCGCTGGAAGGACTGACGGAGACGAACCAGATCAGTATGTTCTGAAATCCGGAAGGATTCGGAAGCTGAAACGGAGAATTGTAAACCCAACCGGACGGGCTGCCGGACAAAGCTTTTTCATTCAGCCCGGGGAGAGGTAAAATGCCGGAAACAGGCCGGAGAACGGAGGCGGGAAACCATGCGGAAATCTATGACTCTGAAGGGATTTGCAGTGATTCTGGCCCTGATTCTGGCTGTATTTTTGTGCCTCCACCTGATGCTGAAGGGGGACCTTTCCCGGAAAGCAGAACAGGAAAACGCGATGCGGATTGCGCTGAGCAAGCTGCAGGAAGAGGAAAAAGACCTGAAGAATCAGCTGAGTATTGTCGGAACAGAGGATTATATCGTTTCCAGCGCGATGGAAAACTATTCCTATGTCAAGAAGGATGATATCCGGTTTGAATTTTCCAACCCGGAAGCGTTGTACACTTACACGGAGGAAGAGCTGCAGATTCTTGTGGACGAAATAGCGGACTGACCGGAATGAAATCGGAGGGAGACGCATGCAGGCTGCTGTCATCGGGATCGGGTCCAATTCCGTCCGGGCACTGGTTGCCCGGAACAATGAAGGAATCTTTGAACGCCTTTACCGGGACCGGGAAGGCACCCGCCTTTTTGCCGGATTGGACCATAATGGCATGCTGAAGGAAGAGAGCATCCTGAAAACAGCGGAAGCGGTGCGGCGCATGGCGGAAGCGGCACGGGAAAAAGGAACCGAAGACCTGGGGGTATTTGCCACCAGCGCCGCGCGGGACGCGGCGAACGGGCAGGTATTTCTGGATGCCATCGAACGGGCAGCGGGTATTGCTCCGGTGATACTTTCCGGGGAGGAAGAGGCGCAGCTGAGCTTTTTCGGCGCTTCCCGGGCAGTGAAGGACGAATGCTTCTGCGGGGTGACGGATATCGGCGGAGGCAGCACGGAGATTGTAACCGGCCAGGGGGACCGGATTGAAAAGGCTTTTTCCTGCCAGATGGGTGCTGTACGCCTGTTCCGGGAGCTGCCGATCACCTGCCGGGAGGATATGGTTCCCGTGGAGGAAACCGCCCGGCAGATCCTGGAGAGGAAGCTGGCGGAACAGGGTGAATTCCGGCGGCCGGAAACCTGGATCGGCACGGGCGGAACCTTTACAACCCTGGCGGCGATGGTGAAGGAGATTCCCTGGACTGCCCGGACCCATATGCATGGGACCCGGGTGACGCGGGAGGAAATCCGGCAGGTTGGGGAGAAACTGGCCGGGATGCCTCTGGAGGAACGGATCCGGCTTCCGGGGCTGCAGCCGGGACGCGCGGATATTGTGGTTCATGGAATCTGTATACTGCTGGCGGTGATGGACCGGTTTGAGATCGGGGTGATCACGGTCAGCGAATGGGGAAACCTGGACGGGTACCTGTGGAAAAAGCTGATGCAGGGCAGCGACGGAAAGTGAAACCAAGGAGAATGATCATTCATGCTTGAACTGAGAAAAGTATCCTTTCAGGTGGATTCGGAAGGAGCGGAGAAGGAGATTGTCCGGGAAATCAGTCTGACGGTGCCGGAACGGAAACTGATTGTTGTGACCGGACCAAACGGCGGCGGGAAATCCACACTGGCCAGGCTGATCGCCGGGATTGAAAAACCCTCCGAAGGGCGGATTTTCTTTGAAGGGGAGGATATTACCGAGAAAAGCGTGACGGAACGGGCCCGGATGGGAATCGCATATGCTTTTCAGCAGCCGGTGCGCTTCAAGGGCATCCGCGTGGTGGACCTGATCCGGATCGCCGCCGGGAAAAAGGTTACGGCAGCCGAGGCCTGCGAATACCTGTCCGCGGTGGGCCTTTGCGCCCGGGATTACGTGGAGCGGGAAGTAAATGCCAGCCTGTCCGGCGGCGAACTGAAACGGATTGAAATTGCCACGGTCCTGGCACGCCACGCAAAGCTGTCCGTGTTCGATGAGCCGGAAGCCGGTATCGACCTGTGGAGCTTCCGGAACCTGATCGATGTATTCCGGAACATGCGGGAATCCATCGCGGACAGCTCGATCCTGGTGATATCCCATCAGGAGCGAATCCTGAACATTGCCGACGAAATTATTGTGATCAAGGACGGACGGGTGGAAAAACAGGGGACCCGGGAGGAGATCTATCCTTCCCTGGGCGCGGACAGCGCAGAGCCGCCGGCCTGTGATATTCTGATGAAGGCAATGCGGGAAGGAGATGACGCCTGATGGATGAGATTCAGAAGCGGCTGCTGCTGGAAGTGGCCGACCTGCATGAGGTGCCGGAAGGCGCATACAATATCCGGGCAAACAGCCAGTCCGCCGGACGCAGATCCACTGCGAATATCGAGATTACATCCAAACAGGATGTCAGCGGACTGGAAATCCGGATCCGGCCGGGCACAAGAAACGAGAGCGTGCATATCCCCGTGGTCATGACGGAAAGCGGACTGAAAGAGGTTGTTTACAATGACTTCTTTATCGGCGAAAACGCGGATGTTGTGATTGTGGCCGGGTGCGGGATCGACAACTGCGGAAATCAGGATTCCCAGCACGACGGCGTTCACCGCTTTTATGTCGGCCCCGGCGCGAAAGTGCGCTATGTGGAAAAGCATTACGGTTCCGGCAGCGGTGCGGGAAAGCGGATCCTGAATCCGGTGACCGAGGTCTACATGGAAGCCGGCAGCACCATGGAAATGGAAATGGTGCAGATCAAAGGCGTGGATGATACGGAACGAACCACCGTAGCAGAACTGGAAGCCGGCGCGAAGCTGGTGGTGCGGGAGCGGCTGATGACCCACGGAGTCCAGCGGGCTGTCAGCACCTATGACGTCAAACTGAACGGGAAAGATTCCAGCGCGGATGTGGTCAGCCGTTCCGTGGCGCGGGATCGGTCCTTCCAGAAATTTGACGCGAAAATCGTGGGGAAAGCCCCCTGCAACGGGCATACGGAATGCGATTCCATCATCATGGACGAAGGACGGATCCTGGCCGTTCCGGGACTGGAAGCGGATCATGTGGATGCTTCCCTGTTCCATGAAGCGGCCATCGGCAAGATTGCCGGGGAACAGCTGACCAAGCTGATGACCCTGGGCCTGACTGAAGCGGAGGCTGAGGAACAGATCATCAACGGGTTCCTGCGGTGATCCGTTCTTCCTCCGGAAAGAGAGAAAAAAAGGCAGCCCCGCCGCATTGCGGCGGGGCTGCTGATTTTTTCAGGTGAAGACATCAATCATTCCTGATCTCCTGCCAGGCGAAGGCTTCTATCTCGCCCAGGGTCAGGCCGTTGGCTTCACAGTATTTGACAGCATCGCTGTTCACATCGTCCACAAAGGTGAGGGAGCTGTTGGCGCACAGTTCAAGCATTCCCAGATCCCTTTCACCGACATCGATCATTTTGCCCTCGGAATCCTTCCGGACAAACAGTACGGATACATTCGTCAGGGGCTCCTCACCGGCGTTGGTCAGCGTCGCGGCGGTCAGGTATTCTTTGGAGGAGAAACCTTCCCGCTCACGCAGCTCGATATTGCTGACTTCCACGGCCACATCCGGGGTGGCGTATTCATTATGCCGGGCTTCGATGGTGACCTCGTAGTCTGCAACGGTCTTGCCTTCCTCGATGCTGTCTGAGATAAAGGAAATCACGGAGATTTCACCGGGCTCCAGATAGCGGGATCCGCTGGTGCCGAACCACTCGCGGCGGGCGATTTCGCTGCCGTCCGCATCTTTCAGGATGATTTTGCCATCGTTGATCTGCACACTGTCTTCCGTAATGTTCTTTACTTTGGCAATATAGACGGCTTCCGTTCCCCAATAGGATTCACGGATATAGAAGTTTTCCTCCACGGTTTCCAGCACCGGGCCGGTTTCTGCTGCCTGAGCGGTGTCGCCGCCGGCGGAGAAGCCTCCTTCGGCGGACATGGTGGCAAACATGCTCATCATCAGCATTTTGATTTCTGCATCAATGGCTGTCATTTCTTCCTGCGTTTTTCCTTCCGGCAGGGTGCCGTCCGTCTGATAGGCAGCGTATTCCGCAGCGGTGAGCTTTCCGGGTTCACGGGAGAGCTTCATCAGGGATGTGAACATGGAGAGATCCGTTTCTTCCGGAATGGAGGTTCCGGCAGCTGCAGCAAGGGATTCCGCGGACAGCTGCAGATCGGTCCCGTCAAAGGTGAGCGTAAGGCTCTGCTCCTGGTACGTAATGGTCACATTGTCTCCGTCTGCGCTCCAGGTGCCTTCCACCGCAGACTGCTCCATGCCTGTTTCAATGCTTGCGGAGCAGGTGCCGTCCGCCTTCAGTTCAAAGGTGGCGGCAGTCAAGCCGAACTGCTGCAGATACCAGATACCGGTGAAATCTTCCTCCGCCAGGGCAGGGATGGCTGCTATGGCCATGCACAGCACCAGGACAAGGGCCAGTACTTTTTTCATCTGATCATTCTCCTTTTCATTCATCTGTCCGGATACAGTCTTATGAACAACTGATTATACCATATCCCATCCGTTGTGTCATGTATAAAAAAGGACAACGGACTTCCGCAGAGGGAAGCCCGTTGCCAACAATACCCAGCTGAAACCGTCAGGGGTTCCGGGTTGTCTTGCCGATGAAGCAGAGAGCCACGGTGCCGGGACCCGCATGGGCGCCGATGACAGGACCGACATGCTCGATCATGATTCTTGCGCCGGGAAGCTTTTGCTCAACGATGGCCTTGATACGCTCCGCGTCTTCCGGCGCGTCCGCGTTCAGGATCAGGATCGGGCTTTCAGCCGGATCCGGTTCGGCTTTCATCATAGCATCCACGATATGCGCCAGAGCCTTTTTGCGGCCGCGGACCTTATCGCCGGCCTGCAGGGTTCCGTCGCTGGCTTCGATGATGATGGGCTTCAGATCCAGCATGGTGCCGACTGCGGCGGCAGCACTGGAAATGCGGCCTCCGCGTTTGAGATATTTCAGGTCATCCACGGTGAAATAAGCCTGGGCGCGCAGCTTGTTGGCTTCCAGCCAGGCGGCGACCTCGTCCATGGACTTGCCGGCCCGGTACATCTCGTGGGATTTGAGGATCAGCAGGGTCATGGGGCCGGAAATGCTCAGGGTATCCACGATCGTGATCCTGCGCTCCGGATACTTCTTCAGCAGTTTTTCCCGGGCGGTGTTTGCGGCCTGCAGGGTGCAGGACAGTTTGCTGGAGAAGGCAACAAAAAGCAGATCCCGGCCGCTTTGGAGGACCGGCTCAAAATATTCAAGGTAGGATTCCTCGTTCAGCGCGGAGGTAACGGGATTGGCGCCGCTGCGCATCGCGTCGTAATAGCTCTTGTGATCCAGCGTCTGTCCCAGATCATCGAAGTATTCCTTGCCGTTCAGCGCATAGGGCATGTAAACGACGGGAATATCGTATTGCTCTTTCAGGTGGTACGGCAGATCGCTGTCGCTGTCCGTCATATAGACGTAGTTCATCTCCATCATTCGGCCTCCTTTGAACTGAAGGATATGGATACCAACTTTTTTATTTTATAATACGAGCGATGAAATTGCAACCCCGGGGACGGGGGAGCCGGACAGCGCGGAATCCGGGATCACGACTGTTGTCAGATGGTCAGCCAGGACGGGATCCGGATCCGCTCCGTCATCCCGGTACAGATCATAGGAGACCTTGCCGTCCGCCCGGCAGACTGCCGTAAAGGTACGGTCGTCCAGGAGTTCAGTGCGTTCTCCGCCCGGGCACAGCAGCACCGGATGATTCTTTTTCACAAACAGCGGAAATTCCCGCAGACTCATGGAGATCCGGTGATCTCCCTTATCCATCGGAACCAGGTCATAATCCTCCGGGGACCGGAAGCGGATCATCAGCATATCCTCCGGGAGATAAACGTACCGGCCTTCAGCGTTCTGTTCCAGCACCGGCGCGATCATGCATCCTTCACCCAGCAGAATCTGATCTTCCGTATGAATTGCCCGCAGATCTCCGGGATAATCAAAAGCCAGCGGGCGGAAATACATTCCGCCGGTGAGCGCGGCCTTCATGAATTCGCTGTAGAGGAACGGCAGCAGGGCATACCGGACCCGGATCACATCCCGCATCCATTCCCAGCTGGAGAAACGGTAGACTTCCTGTTCCCGGGTGTGCAGTGCGGAGTGATTGCGCATCAGGGGAGTGAAGACCCCCAGCTGCAGGAAACGGAGCAGCAGGTCTTCTGTGACATTGCAGCCAAAGCCGCCCAGGTCGCAGCCGGAATACAGGAAGCCGCAGAGGTTCAGGCCGGGCAGCATCTGCAGGGCCATTTTCAGATGCGACCACCAGGAAAAATTGTCTCCCTGCCAGATGCCTCCGTTCCGATGGGCACCGATGAAGGAGGAACGGGAGAAAAGCAGGAAGCGCTTCCCCGGATCAAAGCGCCGGAAGGCTTCCGCAGCGGAGCGGGTCATGAAAGCCCCGTACAGATTGTGCACGCGGTCGTGGCGAACCTGTCGTCCATCGGATTCATGGAAGAAGGAACGGTAATCCTCCAGGTTGTTGGCCAGGCTGCTGAAGGAATCCCCAAGCCGCCACATGGCTTCATAATCCCTGGGGTTACGATGCACCTCTTCCGCCCGGCGGAAGGCAGATTCCACCCGTTCCTCCGTAAAGAAGAG
>OCTX011541130.1_pt1 | contig 13470 bp, 2 predicted proteins | sample 1539691 | NCBI WGS metagenome assembly OCTX01 (sample SAMN02144231, study PRJEB22623) | gut metagenome | biome: sheep rumen | host: Ovis aries | place: New Zealand
AATAAAAAACTAGAGTATCACTCTAGTTAATTATTTTTTATGAATATATGTTATATTCAGCCTCTGTTACTGCGTTTGTAGAATAAAAATAAATTGCAGACATTAGAACAAAATCAAGTATTAGCTTTGAGAATTCTATACCTGATCCATTAAATGTTCCAAGTAATGAAGTTGCAGCCTCCATTAAAATAACAACAAGTGTAGCAAGTAAATATCTTCTATTTGTTAAAGACATTATCATTAAACAGATAATTGCAACATCAATTAGAATATAGTAAACATGTGAAAATTCCTTATATTCAAATATTCTATACATAGAAAAAACAATGTCAGAAATAAAGAATAAAAGGATTGCTAACATGATTATTAGTTTATCTAAGTATCTTCTTGATGCCAAAATAATAAATAGTACCTCAGCTACTGCAATACATGTATATGTTAATAAATTCATCCATAATAATGTCCGGTACTCAGCAGTTGATCCATCCATTAGCGCATCAATTGTATTATAAACAGGTACAATAATTAGTGATAACGCAACAAGTGATGCTACAAGTATTACTACATAATAGTTTCTTTTTAACCAATTCATATATTTTCACCTCTTATAAAATTGTATCACAAGGCTGAAAAATAAACAATTTTATCTTTACAATTTTGACTTATTTTTAAATTCATATTATAATAAATTATATAATTTATTATCGTTTTAAAAAAAGAGGGTGATTAATAATGAGAAATAGAAAGGGTATATTATCATTATTTTTTATAATATTTATGTTAATCTTGGTATCATGCGGTCCGGCAACCAAGAAGGCTGTCACACCGCCTCTACCAGATACTACAACATATGTATATACAGGTAATCCTATAACCTATAACGTCGAGCGTAGTACCTTATATAGTGTTTCAAACACTACCCAGACTAACGCAGGTACCTACGATGTCGTTTTAACGTTAAGGGATAAAAATAATTATGCCTGGGTTACAACCTCATCATCTGATGATTTAGTATACAAATTCATTATTTCACCTATGGCTATAGAAAAGCCTACAGTTGAAGCTAAGACCTATCCATATACTGGTAGTGAAATAACATTTGATATTCCAACATCCTCTTATTATTCTATTTCTAATAATAAGGCAACTGATGCCGGTACCTATACCGCAACAGTTAGCCTAAGTGATAAGAATAATTTAGTATGGGCTGATGGAACTAAAGATGATCTTACATTTAATTTTTCTATCGTAAATGTAGACTTATCTTACGCAACAATTTCTAATGTTAATAATGAATATGTTTATACAGGTCAAGAAATTAAGCCTATCCCAACTGTTAAATTTGGAAATGATACATTAGTATTAAATCAAGATTATAATCTAACTTATCAAAATAATATAAATGTTGGTCAAGCTAAAGTTATAATTACAGGTATTGGTAACTTTAATGGTTCAAAGACTATTAATTATAATATCGTAAAGGCTGACCCTACTATTGTAGCTCCAACTGCAAAAACATTAACATATAATGGTCAAGCTCAAGAACTAATTAATCCAGGTACTACTTCTGGTGGAACATTTGAATATAAGCTTGAAGGTGGAAGCTATAGTTCAGCTATTCCACAAGCTACTAATGCTGGAACCTACAAGGTTTATTATAAGGTTGTTGGTAATTCTAATTATAAAGATTCAGCTGAACGCTCTATAGATGTTACAATTGCCAAAGCAAATTATGATTTATCAAATATTAAATTTGAAAATAAAACTTACACATATGATGGATTAGAAAAGGAATTAACTATTACAGGTAATCTTCCATCAGGTGTTACAGTTACTTATGAAACTAATAAGCTAACTAATGCTGGTAGTGTTGTTGCTAAAGCTAAGTTTAGTGGAGATACTTTAAACTATAATCCTATTAGCGACATGACAGCTACACTTACAATTTCTAAAGCAATATATGATATGAGTGCTGTTAAGTTTGAAAATACTTCTTATACTTATGATGGAACAGAAAAGACTATATTAATTTCTGGTAATCTTCCAGAAGGTGTTACAGTAGCTTATGAAAATAATAAACTAACTAATGCTGGTGAAATTATAGCAACTGCTAAATTTAGCGGTGATGAAAATCATGAAGCTATTCCTAGTATGAGCGCTACATTAACTATTGATAAAGCAAACTTCGATATGTCAGGTATTAAGTTTGAAGATTCAGCTTATACTTATGATGGATTAGAAAAAGAAATTGTTATTACTGGAACTTTACCTGAAGGCGTTACAGTAAGCTATATTAATAATAAATTAACTAATGCTGGTAATGTTACAGCAACTGCTAAATTTAGTCATGATAATCAAAATTATAATAATATAGCTGATATGACTGCAGTATTAACTATTAATAAGGCAGAATCATCAGTTGGAACAAATCCAGTAGGCGTTAATAATTTGGTTTATACTGGTGAAGAATTAGAATTAGTTACAGCTGGTACTGCCGTTGGTGGTACACTTGAATATAAGGTTGGTGGCACTGATTATTCAGCATCACTACCTAAGGCAACTAATGCTGGAAAATATACAATTTATTTTAGAGTTAAAGGTGATAATAACCACAATGACTCTGAGGCTTCTTCTATTGAAGTTAAAATTGGAAAAGCTACATATGATATGTCAGCTGTTAAATTTAATGATTTAGAATTAACTTATAATACTAAAGAACAAAAAATTGAAATAACTGGTGAGTTACCAGAAGGTGTTACAGTTTCATATGAAAATAATACATTAACTAATGTAGGCTCTACTTTAGCTACAGCTAAATTTAATGTAGATGATAATCATAATGAAATTAGTGATATGCAAGCTACACTTACTATCGTTAAAGCTGATCCTGTAATTACAGCACCTACTGCTAAAGAATTAACTTATACTGGTGAAGCTTTAGAATTAATTAATGAAGCTTCTACTACTGGTGGAAAGGTAGTATATAAGCTTGAAGGTGAAGAAAATTATTCTGAAGAATTACCTAAGGGTACTAACGCAGGCGAATATAAAGTTTTCTATAAGGTAGCTGGTGATAATAATTATAATGATACTTTAGAACAATCTTTAACTATTACAATTAAAAAAGCAGACCCAATTATTACTAAAGAGCCTATAGCATATAAAGATGAAATGGTTTATAATGGTAGCTCTTATAAATTATTACAAGGTGGCGAAGCTATAGGCGGTACAATTTGGTTTGGCTCTTGGGATGAAACATGGCAGAAATACAATAACTTCTGTCAAGGCAGTATAGGTCAAGTTTATGCTGGTACATGGAAGAGATGTTATTACGTAGAAGGTGATTCTAACCATAACGATTCAGATTTTGTAGAATTTGTATTTATAATTAAAAAGGCAACCTATGATATGAGTGGTGTAGCATTTGATAATGCTACTTATAAATACACAGGTGATAAATTTGAAATCAGAATTACTGGTACTCTTCCTGATGATGTTTCAGTTGAATACGAAAATAATACATTAACTAATGTTGGTTCAACTTTAGCTACAGCAAAGTTTAGTGGTGATTATAACAATTACAATGAAATTGCCGATATGAAGGCAACACTTACTATTACAAAGGCAGACTCTAGCATTACTAAAGCCCCTGCCGCAATAACTAATCTAGTTTATAATACTAAAGCTCAAGATTTAATCACAAAAGGTGAAACTTCTAGTGGTACATTAATGTATAAATTAGAAGGCGGAGAGTATTCTACTTCTATTCCTCAAGCAACAAATCACGGAACTTATAATGTTTGGTATAAGGTTGTAGGTGATGAAAACCATGAAGACTTAGAAGAAGCCTTAATCGAAGGCATTACTATCGCAAAGGCAACTCCTACTGTTACAGCACCTAAAGCTATAGAAAACTTAGTATATACTGGTAAAGCTTTAGATATAGCTACTGCAGGTTCTACTAATGGTGGTGAAATGGTATATTCACTAGATGATATGAATTTCGTTTCTTACATTCCAAAAGTAACTGACGCTGGAACTCATAAGCTTTATTACTTGGTATGTGAAAATGCAAATTATCTAAGTGTTGATTCTACTTTTATTGAAATTGAAATCGCAAAAGCTACTTATGATATGTCAGCTGTTACATTTGCTGATAAGACTGAAACATATACTGGTCAAGAAATTACAATTACAATAACTGGCACACTTCCAGAAGGTGTTACAGTATCATATACTAATAATGCTTTAACTAATGTTGGTTCAACTTTAGCTACTGCCAAGTTTAGCGGAAATGCAAACTATGAAGCTATAGCTGATATGACTGCCACATTAACTATTAATAAAGCTCAAGTTGCTAAACCTACTGAAGTTTCATTTGATGTAACTTATGATGGTACTGAAAAGACTTATGCTCTAGCGGAAAGTAATTTATATACAATCACTAATAATAAGGCTACTAACGCTGGTACTTATAAAGCTAAGGTGACATTAAATGACAAAAATAATTATGAATGGGATGATTCTACTTCTGATGATTTAGAATATGAATTCATAATTAAGAAAGCAACTTATGACATGTCAGCAGTTTCATTTGCTGATAAGACAGTTACTTACGATGGTACTGAAAAGTCAATTACAATTACAGGTACTCTTCCTACTGATGTTACTGTAGCTTATACAAATAATACATTAACTAATGTTGGTTCAATTCTAGCAACTGCAAAGTTTAGTGGTGATTCTTCAAACTATGAAGCAATCGCTGATATGACTGCAACGCTAACTATTAATAAAGGTCAAGTTGCTAAACCTACTGAAGTTTCATTTGATGTAACTTATGATGGTACTGAAAAGACTTATGCTCTAGCGGAAAGTGATTTATATACAATCACTAATAATAAGGCTACTAATGCTGGTACTTATAAAGCTAAGGTGGCATTAAATGACAAAGATAATTATGAATGGAATGATTCTACTTCTGATGATTTAGAATATGAATTTGTAATTGAGCAAGCAAATATTTCTTCTGCAACATTAGCTAATGAAATTGAAGATCAAGTTTATACTGGTTCAGCTATTACTCCAGCATTTGAATTAATCTTTAATAACGCTACATTAGATGATGAGAATTACGATGTTGAATATAGTAATAATATTAATGCTGGAACTGCTACTATTACTGTTACTGGTTTAGGCAATTTCAAAGGAACAAAGGTTATTACATTTAAGATTATTTCTTATATAACTTATAATATAACCTATATTACTAATGGTGGTTCAGCTGTAACTACTAGATTAACTTATACTTCAGTAGAAAATGAAGTGGCTATCGAACTACCTACAACTACAAAGAATGGTTATACATTTGCCGGTTGGACTGGTATAGGTGATAATGTTACCATTTATACTTCTATTCCTGCAAACACAATGGCAGATTTAGAGCTAACAGCAGCATATAATGTAATAACTTATTCTATCAGCTACGACTTAGCTGATGGTAGTGTTAGTGAAGCTAACCCTACTGAATACAACATTGAAACTGCAACATTCACTTTAAATAATCCAACAAAAGAACATTATGTATTTACTGGTTGGACCGGCTCTAATGGCGATACTCCTCAAAAAACAGTATCTATTTCTTTAGGAAGCTATGGAGATAAATCATATACTGCAAACTGGACACCAAAGAGCTATTCAATTACATATAATTTAAATGGTGGTGCTGTAGCTTCAGCAAATCCAGCTACATATACAATTGAAACTGCTACATTTACATTAAATAACCCAACAAGAACTGGTTATACTTTTGCTGGTTGGACTGGTTCTAATGGTGATACAGCATCTTTAACAGTTTCAGTTAATTTAGGTACAACAGGCAATTTAACATTTAATGCTAATTGGACAACCATCACATATAATATCAGTTATGACTATAATGGTGGTGCTGTAGCAACTGCTAACCCTGCAACCTATAATATAGAGACTAATACATTCACTCTAATTGAACCTGAATTATTAGGCTATACATTTATTGGTTGGACTGGTTCTAATGGTGATACCCCTCAAAAGAATTTAAGTGTCACAAAAGGTAGCTATGGACATAAATCATTTACTGCTAATTGGGAATTAACTAATTATCACATTTATTATTGGTTAGTTGGTGGCACAAATAATCCTAATAACCCTGAAACATACACAATGTTAACAAATGATTTCCAATTACTTGCTCCTACAAAAGACGGATGGGAATTTAATGGTTGGTCAACAACTGATAACGCATCAACAGGTGAAATGAACGTAACAATAACTAAGGGAACTACCGGCGATTTAACATATTATGCAGTATGGGCAACTCTACCATATAACATAGCATATGACTTGGCTGGTGGTTCATTACCTGCAGGAAAAACAAATCCTACAGAGTATCGTATTTCAGACCCAACATTTACATTAAACAATCCTGCAAGAGATGGTTATACATTTACTGGCTGGACTGGTTCTAACGGAAGCACTCCTTCTACTACAGTTACTATAGAAATGAATTCTACTGGAGATAAGACTTATACTGCAAATTGGGCTCCAATCCAATATACTATAACATTTGATACAAATGGTGGTACTCCTTCAAGCATTGACAATATTACATATGATATAGAGGACGAAACATTTACTTTACCAACTGTCACAAAAGAAGGATACGATTTTATAGCATGGTACAAAGGTGGAACTGGCATGACTCAAGTTACAACTGGAACACATGAAAACCTAGATTTAAGAGCAGAGTGGAAAGCTATAAATTACACCATCACTTACACATTAAATGGTGGTACTAATCATGCTAGCAATCCTAGCACATATATAATTACAGATAGCTTCACATTGTTAGCCCCTACTAGAGATGGTTATGACTTTACTGGTTGGACAGGGGATAGTACTACTATCAATGCTGGAACAACAGGCGACCTAGCATATACAGCTGGTTGGTCTATCCATGAATATACTATCTCATATAGTTTAGATGGTGGTAGTGTCGCTACTGCAAATCCAACTACTTATACTATTGAAACAGATACATTTACTTTAAATAATCCAACAAAAACTGGATATGACTTCATGGGTTGGAATGATGGTACTACTACAAGTCCAACTATAACCATTACTAAAGGTTCTTCTTTCGTAGATAAATCTTATACTGCAATATGGAAAATAAAGGATTATAGTATCACATATACTTTAAATGATGGTACTAATAGTGTTAACAATCCAACAAGTTACAACATCGAATCCTCAACTACAGTTCTAGAAATGGCAACAAAGACTGGTTATACTTTTGTTAATTGGACTTTAGCAGGAAATCCTATTTCAGAATTTAATCCATCTGAACACTTAGATGTTGTATCAGGTGTAACGATTGTTGCAACATTCATTGAATGTCCTTTCGTTATAAGTACAAGTTCTCATGGAACATTCAGAGTATATGAAAACCAAACAGAACTTGAGACTATAACTATTGGTGGTTATAAGACATTAAAGAATTCATATGTTGGTCAAACTATTAAATTTGTGGCAGAAACAACTGAGCCTAATTATGTTTATAATGGTATTCATTCTGCATCGATAGATACACCTGACACTAAGACAAAAGTAGAAACTTCATTCAATTATTCTACTTCTATTAGTAATACAGCAGCAAGGACTATTATTTCACCTGATTGGTACGAATTTAATATTACAATTGAATGCTACTATTCTGAAGATTCAGAACCTACCACTGGAATTAGTAAACCAACTTGGACTGGAGTCCTTGTAGACGGAGAAACTATTACATATACAGCTACTATCCCAGAAGACTTAATTTGGGATGGCTGGTATGACTCTCATAATACTTTATTAGGAAATAGAAGTTTAGTTCTTTCTCCAACTTTATCTAGTACATCTCAAACATTTAACGCCAAATGGTATCAACGCTCATCACTAATCAATTATTCTACTACTGGTGGTGTCGGTACTGCTTGCATAAGTTTAAGTGATAATTTAATAATTGGTGAAGAAATTACTTTAACTGCAAATTCAGTAGAAAACTTTGCTTTCATCGGTTGGTTCAACAGTTCAGATGAACCGATTGGAACAGAAAATTATATTGAAGTTCAATTAACAACATCTTTACAAGAATTTACAGCTAAATATGTAAAAGACACTATAACAGTTGAAAGATATTATTATAATCTTCAAAATACTGCAACTATTGCTAGTGACACAAACCAATATGGTGGAACTTATTCAAAGGTTCAAGGAGCGACTCAAACAACTATAACATTTACTAACTATACAGGCTTTACATTAACTACTTTCAGATTAAAAACCACACAAGATAATGTTACAGTTAATAATGGACAAGCTATTGTAGATAATTCTGATGTAGATATAATTTACGAGGCAATCTGGTCACCAATTACATATAACATCACATACAACAATCTAAATGGTGCTACAAATAACAATCCTACAACATACACTATTTTATCTGGAACATTCTACATTGAGGAATTAGAAGATAATAATGGACAAGCGTTTAAAGGATGGACTAGTGACACAATTACTACACCAGAAAAATCAGTTGAGATTAATTCCCAACAGCTACACGATGACTTATCATTCACAGCTAATTGGGAAGGAGCTAAAGTAACAATCAGATTCTATGACAATGCCGGAGCCTATATAGAAGATGAATATGAGGTCGGTTCTCCTATTGAATATATTCCTACACGTGATGAATATACGTTTGAAGCTTGGTATCGTGATAAAGATTTTGAAAACCTAGTTACTAATATTCCAAACTCTAATACTAGTTTGTATGCATGCTGGCAAGAAGAAACTAAACCTGAATACTTCACTATAGTAGATAATGTCATTACAGGCCTAGCAAAAACACCAGGTGACACAATTAGATTCCCTCGATATTATGGTGGACAACCTATTACCATTGATATGAATTATGATTGGTCAAGCTATGATTATGATCCATTAGAGGTAGGAACACCTATAATTTTTGGATACTATCAAACTAATATAACGACTGAAGACGAAATTATAGAAGCATATGAAAATGGTTTATTCTCCGAAATATATACTGCTTATTATAATTACGATAGCGATAGTGATGGAATTGATGAGCTATATTATGTCGATGACGACGATAATATTTATACATGTGATTCAATAAAATGGACTATTGTCGAGCAAACTAATTCAGGTTATAAATTAATATGTAATAGCATAATCGATGCTTCAAATTATAGTAATTTATCTAGTAAACTTTCTTCTATAAATGAGTTATTATCTGCAGTTTCTGGACAAGCTATTGTAAGCAGCAATCCATCATTCTCTATAGCATCAGCATACTCTTCAGTAGAAATAACTAATTATTCTATATCTTTAGGCTGTTCTAGCGTTAATTACTTCTTAAGTGATACTAATATATTTGCAACCTTTACATATTACGTGAATAACACAAGTGCATCTGGCAGCGACAATTCCATTCATGGTATTAGACCAGTTATAACTGTATCCTTTTAAAAACATATTCTACTTTCCATAATTTCATTTAAAATATTAGGGTTTTCACTAGTTGTGAAAACCCTATATTTTTTATCAAGTATTATCGAAAATACAATAATCAATTATTATGTTTAAATAAATTACTCTATTAATATATTTAGAAGTACTACTTAAACTTAATATTCGATTATAAAGTTCTTTCTTGAAAGATTGATAATTAATATTATCACAAAAAAAGAGGTTGTGATAATCCAAATAGGATTTCATAACCTCTTTTATTATTTCTTATTCTTCATCCCAACTATTACCAACATAAGTAACTTGACGGTTATATAAATCTGATGTCGATACAGCCCATGCGCTTGCATCAGCTCCACTACCTCTAGAAATAATAATGTCTAGATTAACTGTTTGAGTAATAATTGATGTATAAGGAACGAATGAACCTTCTTCTTCATCTTTTAGCACTGTTGTAGTACCATAGATTGTTGAAGTTTGCTTACTTAATTGGTTTTCCATATCGGTAACACATTTAGCGACATAACCTGTAGGTAAATCTAAGTAGAAATAGAAATATCCCTTAGGTAAAACTGCCAAACTGTATCTCAATGTGTATTTTACTAAACCAAAAGTAGCTGATTTCTTATAATACTGAGTTCCTGGTACATATGTTGTTTCTTTTGTATATGTATCAGTCTTTTCATAATATGTATCACTTGATGAATACTCAGTAGCTAATGTATATGTAGGAATTTGTCTATAGTACTGAGTACCCTGAGTATATGTAGTTGCTAGTTGATAATCTCCATTAGTATCTACATAATAGTACATATTTTCTACAAATGCACTTGAACTAATAGATACTGGCTTATAGTCGGAATAAGTATAATACTTATTAGTTTCAAATGATGCTGAAGTTACTGTAGCTATTGTATATTCATGATATGTATAGAATTCACCAGCATCGAACTTTGCTTGTGTCATATCTAAAATATTAATTCTATCATAATCATTAGAAATAGATAATTCACCACGATCATAATATGTTGTAGTAGACGAGTATCCACCCGTTGATAACGTATATGTTCCATCTCTATTTTGAATATAATACTTACCTGAAACATATGTTGAAGATGTTAATTCAATTTCTTTGTATTCATAATCTTGAATAGCATATCCGCTTATTTGACGAGAACCAGTATATGTATTAGTTACATCGTAAATATTCTCGGCAATAGTTAAATATACTTCATTTATTTCAAAATCAGTTGCTGCATAAATATCAACTTCAAAATAAATTGTATTAGTAGCATCGATAATTGAAATATGATAATACTTAACAGCTCCTAAATCATCTTCTCCATCACCATTTACATCTGTAATACCATTTTGTAGGTAATATTCAGAGAAAACAGCGTATGAAATATACCAGAAATGGCCTTCTGCAGGGTTTCCAATATAATCCATATATAAAGATATATTTTCAGAATTTGTAGTACCTGCTAAAGCATTTAATGTATATTCCTTGCCTTCGTAAATGAAGCCTGATTCATCAGTCTTAGCTGTATATGTAGAAACATTAGTTGTATATGTATGAATTAGATGAGATTCATCTTGTCCATCATAACCAGTATCATATACCTTTAACCACTTATTTGTACCATCTTCTATTTCTACCATAAATACAACAGTAGTAACAGTAGATCCAATCGTAAAGTCAAAAGGAACATAAATATATCTGTTGGTATGTTTAGATAAAACACCCTTATCCGGAGTATCTTCACCATAGCTTATCAATCTATTTAGTGTTGTATACTTATAGATTTGAGCATACTTATCGACAGCAAATGTTGGTGAATAATATGTTAAATCAGAATCAGATACTGTACCTAATGCATAATAATCTGTCACTGAAGAATCTGATGATGCACTGTTATACTTAATTTCTGTAGTCTTTATAGTAATACCAGTATTATGGTTAAATGCATCATTATACTTCCATTCAACACCACTATTAGCTGATACACTACCAACCTGATCATAGCTGGCACTATATGTTGATCCATCATCCTTTGTTGGAATCAATGGATGACCAGCAGCCATAACAGTTGCTGTATCGCCTAATACGATTGATTCATCTAAGAATGTTAATCTAGATATTAACGCATTAATTGCATAATCCTTAATTACATATAATGTAGGGAATGTATATGTTCTAGTATATAATCCAGAGTCATCTAAATTCTTAACATACAATTGTGACTTGTACATTTCAAAAATTTCTTCTGTAACAATTACACCTCGAGATTCAGCAGTTACGTACTCGCCATCAATCAAAACATAATATGTAGCTGATGAATCATATGTTAGTGATGCTGCGCTTGAATAAGTGGCCGGAGAATCCCAAGTTGCCGTATTAGTATATACATAATTAAATACATATGTACCTGGATTTTGTGATGCGGTTACTGAAACAGTTAAACCAGCATATGATTCAGTTATTGATGATCCATTTGCTAATGTCGCATCTGAAGCATTAAAATTAGCTTCTCTATCTGTAATATAGAAATTATTTAATCTATACTTGATACGATATTGATAATCTTCACCTCTATTAAAGTATACTGCCGCATAATTTGATTGAGCAGAGCTATATGTCAATGTTGAAGTGCCTTTAGCAGGTTGACCTTCGAATGCCTTTATATATGGCTCATGGGCACTACCTTCTCTATATAGGTCAGCATAAATCTCATTATTTGTATAAGGACTTAACTCGGTTAATGTGTGTTTATATATATTAGTTGTAGTACCATTTTCTGCTGTAACTACATATGTTACGACATAAGACATTAATCCATTAGATATACTCTTAGTTGCAGTAATAGAAACAGTAGCATTATCTGATATTGCAAAATCGTATAGGTAGAATGATGATGATTCATATTCGGTCAATTCTTGATATGTAAATGCTCTACCAAATAATATATCTGATTTAACAGATTTTGAACTGCCAGTAATACTACTTGTTAAATCATTACCATCAAATCCAAAGCTAGTTATCAGTGCAGCATTATTAGCCTCTTTAGCAATCTTAACCGCCTTAAGTAGAGCAGATGTTGTTCCACCAAATCTCAATACAAATTGCTTATCGCCCTTTGGCATAGCTTGTAAAACATCAACTGAAATATAAGCATCTCCATTAGCATCGACTATACCGTTATTAGATACTCCACTAGCAAACTTCCAATATGTAGGATTTGCATAAGCAGATGAAATTGCTGTTGATGAACCTACGAAGAAATAATTCTTCAAATCTAATCCCTCAGCAAATGAAGAACTCTCTATTCTAAATCTAATTGTAGCACCATAATAAGGAATATCCATATCTGAATCAGTTGTAACCTTATTGCCCTGTGAATTAATATATGTAGTACTATCATATTCCATAGTGTAGTTAATTGCAACACCTTTTATAATAATAGTATACTTTGAAGAAACTGTTGTATCTTCTGCTTTAACGGTAATTGCATCAGCAAATGTTAAAGTAGTATTTGCTGTATCATTATCCCAGCTAATACTATTTAAATGTGATGTATATGTTGCAGATTCAGCAATTCTAATATTAGCTATAGTCAATGAAGTCTTAGACTTTAATGTGTTATAGTATGCTGTTGAAACTGTATAAGTTATTGTCTTTTCAGAATAATCAATTTGAGATTCGCTAGCATAAATATTGTAACTATTATTGTACTTCAAATCTAGTTCGAAAATTGTAGTAGAAATAGATTTCTTTAACTGCTTCATTTCTTCTCTTACATGATAATTAACTGAAGTTGTCTTTGTAACAACATAATTATCTGAAGTTGATGTTCCAGTTAAATCTCTCCATGAAGATGAATTAGAATCAGTTAA
>OCTX012154108.1_pt1 | contig 13467 bp, 14 predicted proteins | sample 1539691 | NCBI WGS metagenome assembly OCTX01 (sample SAMN02144231, study PRJEB22623) | gut metagenome | biome: sheep rumen | host: Ovis aries | place: New Zealand
TCGAGAAGAATCCGGTGGATTCTTCGAGCCGAAGCCGGCCTGAAAGGTGGCGAAGCCACCGGTGGGAGTCCCGTCAGGAGCTTATTTTTTTATTTAATCAGTAAACAGGGACTACCTGCTCCATCTGCAGGATGAACCGCATGGGAGTACCAGTCCATTTTCTCTTACTGGAAGTCCGATATCTTCGGCTTCTACCTTTCCACCATGAGAATCGCATATTATGGAAGAAACCATATAGCTCATGACAGCAGGGGAAAGTCCGGTAGTATACATATTTATCAGATATGATACAGCGTCATCAGCAAGTATCTGATTTGTCTTTTCTATAAGCTCATATATAGAGTCTTCGAGCTTCCATAGTTCTCCCTTAGGACCTCTTCCATATGAAGGAGGGTCCATGATGATAGCGTGATATTTGTTGCCACGTCGTATTTCTCTTTCTACAAATTTCATGCAGTCATCTACGAGCCATCTGATAGGGGCTTCTGAGAGACCGCTGGATGCAGCATTTTCTTTTGCCCATGTTACCATGCCTTTTGATGCATCAACATGAGTTACCTTTGCACCTGCAGCAGCAGCGGCAAGAGTAGCTCCTCCCGTATATGCGAACATATTAAGAACTTTAATCTCTCGGCCCTTTTTTACTTCATCAGAAATAATTCTAAACATCCAGTCCCAGTTTGCGGCCTGCTCCGGGAAAAGACCGGTATGTTTAAAGGCAAAGGGTTTCAGATTAAAGGAAAGCGTATCGGTTCCGACAATTCCTTCATCAGGAAGCTGATAATGTATCTGCCATTCCTGAGGCAGATTAAAGAATTCCCACTCTCCGCCGCCTTTCTTGCTTCTATGATAGTGACCATTTAGTTTTTTCCATTCAGGAGCAGTCTTTCTTGTATTCCATATGACCTGTGGATCAGGTCTGAGTAATATATATTTACCCCAGCGTTCCAGCTTTTCGCCCTGACTGGAGTCTAGTACTTCATAATCTTTCCATCTGTCAGCTATATACATCGCAGATATCCTTTCAATATTATAAATATGTGTGTTTCAGAGTATACTACATGAGCGCCGCGGGTGTCAAAAATGAAAAGAAAAAATATGGAAGTATCGAGATTTTAATGGTAAAATATAGATAGTGTTATTTGATTTATTTGATGACTGGACAAAATGATTTGATATTAAGAGGTTGACGAACATGTATGAAGTCGTAAAATCTTTAGCAAAGAGCAAAGAGCAAAGAGCAAAGAGCAAAGAGCAAAGAGCAAAGAGCAAAGAGCAAAGAGCAAAGAGACCTCTTTTTGTGATGGAATAATAGGATATATATCGTTAACAGGATATTAATATAAAACATTACACTAATCGAGTTATGCGATTAGTGTAATGTTTTTTTGTTGAAATATAAAAAATAAAAAATTTTTTTAAAATTTTAAAACTTTTTGGAACTGTGCTTCGTTATATAAGTGTAAATCAAAAATCCTATATAGTATTTCAGGATTAAAACTTTCACAAGGAGGATATAAAAATGATTAAAAGAACGCAACGAGATTTTGAAAGATGGTAGTTGTAATAATTATTACATCGATATGTATGATGTATAATAAAAATTATTATATTACGATAAGCAGTATGTATGATGGTTTTGGAAAATATAATGTTTCTGTTAAATGATAAAAGTATATAAAAAAACTATTCATATATCTAATATTGTATGTTTATTAAATAGTTAAGGAGCAAATATGAATATGAAAGCCAAAAGGATTCTGATAACTATACTTACTTTATTGTTGGTTGTTTCAACTGTACATATAGATAGCTTTGCAGCTAGTAGTTCACAACAAAAGAAGGCAATAAAAGCTTATTATAAGATTCTCAGTAAGTATAGTAAGGAAATAAACAGCGTAAAAAAAGGTACATATGTATACAAAAATTCAAATGTAATAGATGGAGTTTGGAAAGATGTTATTTCCAGTAGTTTATCAAGTTCCGAATATTATAAACCGGTATACTCCATAAAGGATATTAATTCAGATGGTATCCCTGAGTTAATAATAGGTGCTAAATATAAATCATATGGGACACAATATGATTATATCGGTGGTGTTTATACATTTGCTAATAAAAAAGCTGTTAAGCTGATAAATGGAGATGGAAGTCATCATGTAGTTAAGATACATAAAAAAGGTATTATTGAGTTTGGCGATTTTTATGGAGCAATGCATACCGGATATAGTTATGAAAAGCTTGCAAAGAAAGGAAAAAAGCTAAAACCCGTTATTACAATTGATTGTTCATACGGAAAATATACTAAAATTATAAAGAGCGGAAAATCACAATCATCTACAAAAGAAGAATATGAAAAGTATTATAATAAATATAAGAAAACCGAGGTAAAAATCTCATGGAATACGTTGAACAAAAAAGCTCTTACAGCAACAAAGAATGGTTATTCTTCTTATAAAGCTTATAAGAAAAGCAAGTAGATAAATAGTAATTGATACATAATAAACAATAAGGCACTATCCCAAGTTTAAAACTTTAAATGTGGATAGTGCTATTTGTTAAAATCTTGCTATAAAAATTTTTTTTCTAAATTTTTTTGAAAAATTTAAACATTTATAAAACTTTTTTGAATCCTTATTCGTATATAGAGTATAAGAAACAAAAAACTCATATTAATACAGAAAGGAAGAAAACCATGAATGACAAAAGCTCATCTTTAAAGGAAAAGTACAATAGCATAGGAAAGCACAAGAGGATGAATACTATAGGAGAAGTTATGTTTATAGGAGGAATTATTCTCTTATTACTCGATATATATAAAAAAACCGGAAATTTCTTTATGTATATAATTGATATTGCAATTATAGTCGGTGGAGCATATTTGATATATAAATATCCTCGTTTGGGTGAAGTTGCACCGTTAGCTAAAAAGGAACTGATTCCAAGTGTTTTATCTAATTATTTTGCAATAACTGAGTATGATGCCGAAGTACCGTCAGATATGAGGAGTAAGTATCACTTTCTGATAAAGGGTAATTATAGAGGACTTCCATTTCAGCTATATTGTGAGACGAAAGCTGATTATCAAGTTACCAATACTACTTATGATCGGTTCGGATTTGAACAGGATCAATATTGCATATGTAATATCAAAATGGAAAATGGACCATTGCTTATAATAGATTTTGAAGGTTTCTTTAAAAATAAGTATGGTAATAATTTTGATCCAAGCAGTGTTGCGAAAAATGAAAATGAATTTCTAAGGTGTGTAAAAGAATGCACAATGGCTTCTCGCATGGGATATCAATATATAGTTGGATTTGGTAATCATCATAATCTGTTTTCAAGGTTTAATACTGACTATGATGCAGAAATATTTAGCATAAAGACGGAAGCTGAGTTTATAGTCAGATCTATCGAGGGAACAGCTAATTATGTTATGAATATGTATAGGTAGGGATGTAAAATGGGATTTATAAATGATATAAAAAATAAAACAGTAGATAAGTATAATAACGGATATGAGATTTTTATACATCAGGCAGAGGAATTGCTTGAAAGGTATGAAGAATTAACTGAAGCTAATTGGCAGAATATTTACTGTGATTCTAATAATCTTAGTGCTATTAAAAAGCTTGCTGATGAAATAGATGCATTTATTATTGATTTTGAAAAATGTTTTAAGCTTTCTTCAGCACTGTATTTAAATAAGCTTCCTGAAGAAGCTTATCAAATGATAGATAATATGAGAAAAGGGTATCAATTGATTAAGATATATACTGTTCTGATGCTTTGTATATATGCAAATGATTATACATATTTGGAGAGTATAATTGATATGATCGATTCCATGTTTGATCATCCTTCAGGTATTGCAGAGGTTGATTATGCGCTTAAAGGATTGTACCACATGGTTAATATACAATACCAAAATGAAAAAAGCTGGCATCATATAGGCGTATTATATGAAACTCTCTGGATTGATAAAAAGGAAGAAGCCATGAAGGCATCTATAAATTTCGGGCTGGCATATGATAAAATGGATTACAAGATTATGAATTCCCTTCTTCCGGCAGCAGATAATTACGATATTATAAAAAGAATAGAGTGGAATACATATATTATCGGGCTTTGTTACTATTTTCGTAATTATGCTTTTAATAGGGGGAGCGACGTATATAATCCCCAGATGTATGATGTATTAAAAAACTGTTTACAGTGGCTAGTAAATAACAGAAATGAAGATGTGAAAGCTTTTGGAAATAATAGGATAAATGATACATATATCTACATTAATAATATGTATCGTAATTTGATGACGTAGAATTAATAAATGCAGTAAGGGAGAGAATCAGGATGAAATATTGCAGTAAATGTGGAGGAAAAATAGATAGTTCAGATGCTTTCTGTGCATTTTGCGGAGCAAAGCAAGCTGTTTCAATAGAGACTGCTATAGAACTTGCTAAGGTGGGAGATAATGATGGTTTTGAATATCTGTATAATAAAACATATAAAAGTTTAAAGTTCTATATAATAGAATCTTTTGATAAGATTAAGGATCAGGATATAGAGGATATTATTCAAGACACATACTTAAAAATGATGAAAAAAATAAATACTCTTAATGATTCAAGAGGCTTTAAACAGTGGTTGAATAAAATCGCTTGGAATACGACTATAGATTTTATCCGAAAACGAGACAGGAAAGATGCTGAGGGAAATGAAAGAGGTAATATATATTTTTCGGATCTAGCGGTCGAAGATGCTGATGGTGAAATCATGGAGTATGAGGTTGAGGATGATAATCCTAATTGGCAGCCTGAGGTGGCTTATACCCAGAAGGAAACTAAGGAACTCGTTCATGCAATGATGGAGAATTTGTCAGACGAACAAAGAATGGCTCTTATCATGTTTCATATACAAGGGATGAGTATTAAAGAAATAGCTGAGATCATGGAAGTATCTGAGAATACAGTAAAGTCTCGTCTAAATTATGCACGAAAGAGTATAAAGTCTCAAGGAGAAGAACTCAGAAAGAAGGGTTACAAGCTTTACAGTTTTGCACCACTTCCACTTTTACTTTATCTTATTCGTCTGGAAGCGAAGTATGCAGGCGTAACAGGTTTTGGAACAGTAAATGCTGCTTCAGCAGGAATGGCACCTACTGGAGCTGTGACTGGAGGGGAAGCAGTAGTGAGTTCAACAACTACTGCAACAACGACTACAGCATCAACTTCAGCAGGTACAGTATCAGGTGAGACAACAGTAACTAGCTCAGCATCAGCAAGTACTGCAACGAGTAGTACTACAGCGTCAGGGGTATCAGGTTCAACAAGTGCAGGTGCGGTTACAGGAAGTAAAGCTACACTTACAGCATCGACAGTAGCAAAAGCGGGAATTCCTGTGATGGCAAAAATAGCAATGGGAATAGCCGGAGCAGCAGTTGTAGTAGTTGGAACGGTTGTGTCGGTTAATATGATGAAGAATAGTAATGAACAGGAAGTTACAACAGAAATAACAACAGAGGCAACGACGGAAGAGGCAGAGCTTACAACAGAAGAGCAGACAACTACAGAAGCAGTCACGGAAGAAGAAACAACCGAGGAAGTTGCTGATAACAAGGAAATACTTGAAACTAGTTTAAAGTCCTTGGTTGAAGAAAAAGGATACTATGAAACAGGAGCAAAGGCTGCAACTCCAACAGGCGGTGATCATGTTAAGTTTTCTGACAGAGGGTCGGGAATACTTGCAGCAAGTATAGGAAAATATATAAATGATTCTGATGAGGCAATGCTCATCTCTTATGTAGAGGATGGAAAAGTATATATCAGTCTATATATTGTGGCTGACGGAGAAGTTAAATGTGCTTATGACCAAGGCTTATATGGATACAGTTACTATTTTGAAAAAATAATAGGAGAAGACACATATCCTTCTGAGTATGCTGAACAGTTGGAAGCTACACTTGATAGATTATGTACTGAGGATCCAGACATAATTGATAGATCATATAGTGCTGATATAAAGAAGATAGGAAATGATTATTATTTGAGAGTATATTTTGACGGTATGATAGATTCATTTGTTTTATACCATATTACGGAAAAAGGACTGGTTCCAACCAAAGCAATAATTCAACAAGGTGGTACAAATGGTATATCAGTTCCAGGTAAGTATGATATAGAAAATGATGATTTAGAAAAAATCAATTTCTATACTGTCAATGGGTCGAAAGCTTTGGAACTTGCTAGGTCTGGTGAAATTAAAACTAGTTTTGATAATGATTTAGCAGAAATCGGATGTGATGATATAGAATATCTGTGGCAGACTGATAATTCATATATATTTGGGGAAAACGATCAATGGTTCTTTATAGGACTTACTGACTATCAAAATGAAAATGTTATTGATAATTCTCAGAAATATAATGAAGATTTGTCGTGGTGGAGAAATAATTAGAAAAAAATATAAAAAATTTCAAAAATTATAAAACTTTTTCAAAACTTCCATCGTCTTAAGGGTATAAGAACAAAAAACAAGGCCTAAAAGGCCGGATTATCCAAAAGGAGGATGGAAGAATGGAAATGAACAACAACAACATAACTATGAACGCAGCAATTATGGGTGGATGCATCAATCAGGAACTAATAAATTATTTGGACTATGCAACATCAATATTTAGAAAGTCAGATGAAGTAAATGCCAGACATCAGCAGCTGGAAAGAAATTACAAGGCTGCAGAAACGAGTTTTAATGGAATCAATTCAAAGTGGAACATTATAACGATTGTATCTTCTCTGATTACATTGATGTTTATTGGTTCTTTAGCTCATGGAGTTCTAAAGATCATACTTGATATAATTCTTGTAGCCGGTGTGATAGTTGGAACACAATACCTGAAGCGTAGATTTGTGCCAAGTGAAACAGTAAAGAAAAGGTCAAAGCTTCAGACTGCAGCATCAGAACTTGAAGTATCATTCAATGAAAAGCAGCAGCTGGATGCATATGTAGCTCAGTATTATTCAAACATACCTGAAAAATATAGAACTGCAGATGGTTTTGATTATATGCTGAAACTTGCAAGAGCTGGAAGGATAATGAACCTGAATCAGGGTTATCAGTGTCTGGATGAAGAGGCTCTTCGTCAGGAAATGCTTCAGCAGCAGAAGGATGCCTACAATGCTCAGAAAAATGCAGCAACAGGTGCTGTTGCAGCAGCAGGCGCTATGGGTGTTATAGGTGGAGCTTTCAGATTATATAGATTTGTGTCTAAGTGGTATTAAGAAAGGCAGGTTTGCCTATGGATATAGAAAAGAAGGAAACGGATGTGTTCCGAGTATTTCTGTATCTGTTGAGAAAGGAACAAGAAGAATTTACAGTTTCTGTTGAGGAACAACAGAGGACATATTACAGGATACTCGAAGCATTGGAAGGAACATAAACAATCCTATTGAAAGGTGGAATCTATAATATGAAGAGGATTAATAGTAGAATTATATGTATATTTCTGACATTGTTATTGGTTGTTTCATGTATTGGTATTATTCCAAGCGATGAAGCTTATGCAAAAACAAAAAAGATTTCATTAAGTAAGAAAATAATTACTTTGAACGTAGATGACAGTGTGACAGTGAAAGCAAAAGGTAAATATAATAAAATCAAGGTAAAAGCTTCAAAGAAAAACTACGTTACGACAAAGGTTTCTAAAAAGAGGATTACTATTAAAGGACGTAAAAAAGGAAGTGTTAAGCTTACAATAAAAGGATATAATAAGAAGGGTAGGCTTATAGCGAAGGGAGTTATTAAAGTAAAGGTTAAAGCTAAGAAAAAGACTGATAAGCCGACTGTCCCTCAATCAACAGAAAGACCTGCTACAGATCCGTCATCTACAATGAAGCCAACAGCAACAAAAACACCGACGGTAGATCCTACAGTAGTCATAACACCAATAACAGAGCCAACATCAACTATAACACCAACAGCAGAGCCAACATCAACTATAACACCAACGGCAGCTCCTACGTCAATCATAACTCCTACACCATTTACAACCAGCTTACCAATTCCTTCAGGTTTAAAAGTAGAGGATGTTAGTCCGTTTTCTGTGATGGTTTCATGGGATGCTGTTGAAGGAGTGAGTGGATATGCAATAGATTATTCTGCCGTTGGAAGTGAAGAAGTATTTACACAGAATTCAGGAAAGAAAACAAGTTATAAATTTAATAATTTTAAACAAAATACGGAATATTCGTTTTCGTTAAAGGCTTATAAAGGAAATGGTACTAAAAGGGTTTATTCGCCAGTTTCAGAACCTGTAGTTCATACGACAACAACCGTAGAGACTCCTGTATTTTCATTAGATAATACAACTGAAGAAAATAATTATTCAATAACACTTAATCTGACACCGGTAAAATATATGACGACTTATTTTATCTATAGAAGCTTAGATGGAGTTGATTTTGAAAATGTTGCCCAAATTGGTGCGTCATCTACTGACTGGATAGATAAGAGTGTTGAGCCAGGTAATACATATTACTATAAGGTAAGAACCTATAATGAAAGGAAAAAAATTCTAGAGTATAGTGATTATAGTTCAGTTGAAGTTATTGACTTAAAGAATAATAATTATATAGCTACTATTTCATTTGTTGATGAGAAATACCATAAGACAGTTAGTTCACTTCAGATTGGATATAAAGGAACTGATATAGTGTCTGGTGACAACGAAGTTCTTCCTATATTAAAACAAAGTCAGGATACATTTCTTGGATGGTATGATATCAATGGTAATAAAATAGAAAGTCCATATACTGGAAAATCAATGACACTTTATGCTAAGTGGTTAGGTGATGGTGAGGTTTTAGAACCACATACTTATACTATTACCTTTGTAGACAATAAATATGGCGTTAGTATTGAACCTATGACAGTTAACTATTTGGGCGATGATATTTCTGATCCTACCAATTTGGAATTGCCGGTGCCGATAGTGGAAAAAGCGACGTTTTCAGGATGGTTTGATGAAAATAATAATAATATAAAAACGCCTTATTTAGGTAAATCAATAACTTTGTATGCAACATGGCAAGAAGAACAGGAATATGAGCCGAAGACTGAGGTTCCGGAAGATCCGGAGGTGGATGATATCACATATCCACAAAAGGAAGATGATGAAATCGCTAATGAAATCCTTGAATATATAAATGCAGAGCGTGAAAAGTATGGTTTTCAGCAATTAGTAATGGATGATAAAATAAAGGCGATTTCTGATATTCGTGCAAAAGAAATCTCTGAATATTACTCACATACAAGACCTGATGGTAGAAAGTGGAGTACAACTTATAGTGATGCGGGCATAAAAATGTTTGGTATACGTGCAGAGAATCTTGTATGGGGATATCGAGATGCAGAAGGTATCTATACTGCTTGGTATAATAGTAGTGGACACTATGCAAATTTTGTACTCGTAGGGGCAAAATATGTTGGTATTTCAATTTATACAGATCCAGCTACAGGATATAAATATGCTGCTTATGAAGTTTGTGCTTATTATGATAATGATTCATTCTGGAAGAATGAATATATGGCAAGTTTATACTAATATATAGGGTGTTATGCTCAAAGCATATTCTATAATTATAATGGCAGAGGAGAGAGAAAGATGAAAGATATGTTTAAAAGAATTCTGGTAACTATGCTAGCATTAATGTTGGCTGTATCAACAATTAGTTTTGATAGTAATGCAGCTAGCAGTTCACAGAAAAAGAAGGCTATAAAAGGATATTATAAAATTCTTAACAAATATTATGATGCTTATAACTTAATAAAAGCCGGAAAATATGGTGAAGTAAAGACATCGAAGAATCTTAGTGGTTTATGGTGTTCTCAGCTTGATGTTTGTGTGAAAAGCAATTCAATTAAAAGTGTAACTCCCGTATATTCAATAAAGGACGTTAATAGTGATGGTATTCCCGAGCTTTTTGTTGGACTAAAATCGGTTAATTCAGCAGGAAGGAAAACAACTTGTATAAATGCCGTCTATGCATATAAAAAGAAAGCTATAATGCTTGCTGAAGGAACAGGAGACAGAGCAGGAATCGAACTTCATAAGAAGGGAATAATAGAAACGTGGCATTATGGTGGCGCAGGACTTTATGGACACACATACAGTAAGCTTCCAAAGAAAAAAACGAAACTTAAGGATGTAATAAATATTGAAGCTAACTGGGGTAAGTTCTCATCAAAGAAAAATGGTGGAGCTGCTAAGTCAATTACACAGACAGAATTTGAGAATATAGAGAAAAAGTATGATAAGACAAAAGTATCCGTATCATGGTTAACACTGAATAAGAATGCACTTACAGCAACCAAGAATGGATATGCTTCATATAAGACTTATAAGAAAAACAAAAAAAAGTAGTAAAACTCAATATTATAGTAAGAAGCTTACAGAGAAGGTTGTAAGAAAAACTCTTCATATACCATCAAAGGCAACTATTAAGATTACCTACGGAAAAGCATATTATAAAGAAGCGATAGGGAAGAATCTAATTCCTGTTACAGTTAAGGGGACTGGAAAATATAAGGGCTATCACGCAAATGGTGATTTCTTAGAGGATGGCTCCAATGCGATGAGTATGCTGGTTTGGATAAAATAATTATTGATATTATGCGCCATATATAATAAAATAAGCACGATTTTACCAAACAGTTAGATGAAACGGTTATCGAGATTCGTAAGGATAAAAGATGAATCAAATCTTGCAAAAAAGACAGGAATTGAAGAAGGAAAAACTTCCGGAATGAATTTGCTTAATGAATTAAATATGCATCTTATTCAGGATAATCGCCTTGAAGACCTAAAGGCTGCTACAACTGATATGGAGTTACAGAAAAAGCTGTTTAAAGAATACGAAATAGAAGTTTAAACATTTATGGGGCTTCCTTGGAAAAGGAAGCTCTTTTCATGAAAGCGGAGTAAATAATGAAAAAGATTGATCTTATTACTGGCTTTTTGGGTTCCGGTAAAACTACTTTTATAAGTGAATATGCGGATTATCTGGTGAGAGCAGGTGAAAGTGTGGCTATTATCGTAAATGATTATGGTGCAATAAATGTAGACCGGCTTCTGCTAGAAAAGACCCTTGGAGATAAGTGCCATCTGGAAATGGTAATTGGCGGTGATCCGGATTGCACCAGACGCAGACTTAAAACAAAGCTTATTGCCATGGGGATGGCTGGCTACACCAGAGTAATAGTTGAGCCCTCGGGAATCTTCGATGCAGATGAATTCTTCGATCTGCTGTATGAAGAACCGTTGGAACGCTGGTATGAGCCGGGTAATGTAATAAACATATTGGATGCAGGTTATATCAGTGAATTGAGTAATAATATAAAGGAAAATGTTGATAATAATGATATAGAAATAAGATATCTGATAGCTTCGCAGGTTGCAAAGGCAGGAACGGTAGTACTTAGCAAAATAGAGAAAGCGGCTATAAAATTGATAGATCAAGCAGAAGTAGTTAACATAACCAAACATTATGTAAATGATTGTCTGAAGGAATTTAAGTGTATTAGACAAATCAGTGATCTCTATATATGGAAGACAGGTGCTGTACCGGATCAGGACTTTTCGAAGATTTCCACTTCCGGATATCACAGTGGAGAGATGATAAAGCTTCCGGTTACAGACAGCAACAGCTTTAGATCTATATTCTTTTTCCATGTTAAAACAGATGTAAATAAACTGGAGGATACCATAAAAAGAATATTTGATGACAGTCAAAATGGCCGGCTTATCAGACTTAAAGGCTTTATAAAGGATGAAGGAGATAAATGGCTTGAAGTAAATGCAACTCCACAGGTGATTAACATAAGTCCTATAGCTGTTGGGCAGGAGCTATTCATCCTGATTGGAGAAAATCTTAATCAGGAAAGAATCGGTGAATACTGGGATGAATACAGAAACACATTGTAGTTTACTGTAGCGCTTTATCACAATACGCTTTTTTCTTGTATATTTCATCTATTCTGTGGTATAGTGTGTATTTGCATGCGGTTATTAACTGTATCATATGGTGTCAGAAGGTTTTTCTTACACCTGCATCATTATAAAAAGAAATGAGGATGTTGTATTATTATGGACAAGTTTAAGGCAGTTATCCTTGCAGCTGGGAAGGGAACCAGAATGGAGTCGGATCTTCCAAAGGTTCTTCATAAAGTATGTGGCCAGACAATGGTACATTATGTAATAAGTGCTGCTAAGGATGCAGGAGCTACAGATGTTATCGTAATTGTAGGTTATCAGGGACAGCTTGTTAAGAGAGAGATAGTAGACGTAGTGGATTTTGTTGAACAGAGAGAGCAGCTGGGAACAGGTCATGCAGTTAAATGTGCGAAGGATCTGATAGGTGATGATGGAGATACGGTAATACTCTGCGGAGATACACCTCTCATTACTGCTGAAACTATTAAGAAACTGAGAGAAAAGCATAAGCATGAGTCAAATGGAGTTACTGTACTTTCAGCTATAGTAGATGATCCAACAGGCTATGGACGTATCATTCGTGATAGTGAAGGAAACTTTATGAAGATCACGGAGCATAAGGATTGTACTGAAGAAGAGCTGAAAGTGCATGAGATAAATTCAGGAATGTATGTGTTTAATTCTGAAGCACTTTCCTTCAGTCTGGATAAGCTTACAAATGATAACTCCCAGGGTGAATATTATCTGACAGATACTATTCAGATAATTAAGAATACAGGTCTTAAGGTAAATGCAATGCCTGTAGATGACGTAGATGAGATACTTGGAGTCAATACAAAAGCACAGCTTGCTGAAGCAGAGAAAATCATGCTCAGTAAACAGCAGTAGCATATAACATACAGATTAGCTATTGCTATAGAATAAAGCTCGGTATAAAAGGCATAGATTATGAAGATAATAGTAGGACTCGGAAATCCGGGAATCAAATATGCGGGGACTCGTCACAACATGGGTTTTTCTGCGGTGACAGCCATATCTGACAAGTATAACATTCCAATAAATAAAAAAGAATGTAAGGCTGCTACAGGTCATGGGTTTATAGAAGGGGAGAAGGTTGTTATAGCACAGCCACAGACTTTTATGAATCTTAGTGGTGAATCAGTAAGAGCTCTTATGGATTTCTATAAATGCAGTCCAGAGGATCTGATCATTATATATGATGATGTAGACCTTGAGGTAGGCAGAATACGTATCAGAACACGCGGCAGCGCCGGCGGTCATAATGGTATAAAAAATATCATAGAACATCTGGGGACTGATACTTTTGACAGAGTCAAGATAGGAATAGGGCAAAAGCCTGCCGGCTGGGATATGGCAGACTATGTACTGGGAAGACCGGCTAAGGAAGAACTACCTGATATCAGAGATGCTGTAGACAGGGCTCGCGATGCAGCAACTGAAATAATATGTAATGG
>OCTX012291063.1_pt1 | contig 13465 bp, 13 predicted proteins | sample 1539691 | NCBI WGS metagenome assembly OCTX01 (sample SAMN02144231, study PRJEB22623) | gut metagenome | biome: sheep rumen | host: Ovis aries | place: New Zealand
ATGACTGCACTGCTTCATAATGGTTCAACTATAGCAATCAGTCTTAAGTCTATGACTAATCTTCTTGAAAATAGCGAAGGTTAGAATAAATTTGAACAAAACGGAGCATAAATATCAAAATGGAGTGGCACATTCGTAAAGAATGTGCCATTATTATATCTGCCTTAGTTAGAAATAACTAATACAAATAAGTTGAAATTAATCCAAATAGGATGAAGAGGTTTAATAATGAATGATAATTTGATAAACGGTGTTCTTCACAGTAAGGGTTTTGGATCAAATGTTCAGTTTGTGGCCGAAGATGATAATTGCAGTGTATTAAGGATTCAGTCGTCTACAGGTGAAGGATACATGACGCTGTATCAGGTGATGAAGGGCGTATACGGAAAATGAAAGGCTTACACAGGCAGCGCTTGAATATACAAGAGACCGGCCGGTAGTTAAATCTTTTGGCATGGAAGGTGCATCAATAGCATCCTTCAGAGATGCGGTATCCAGTGCAAAAAGGATTGCGCTTAAAATAGAGTGGGGATTTATACCTTATAATTGTCTACACCTTTTTGCATTAAAGGCTGCAAGCGTATGGATGATAATCTCTGTAATGTATGCGGGACTTGCGGGAGAGATGGATCTTAAATTTGTGATAGTTGTAGCATTTCTCTCAATGTCCGTATTCGGAAGTGTTGAGCCGATAGCTGACAGTGCTCATGTGCTGGCTGTAATAAACAATGCCCTTGATAAGCTGGAGGATATATCCGATGGAAGCCTTCTGGATGATAAGGGCAGGAATATTAAGCCTGACAGATATGATATAGAGTTTAAAAATGTGAATTTCTCCTATGATAAAAAGAGACAGATAATTAAGGATGTTTCCTTCATACTTCCGGAAGGCAGTACTACGGCTATTGTTGGTCCTTCGGGAAGCGGTAAGACCACTATATGTAATCTGATCGCGAGATTTTATGATGTATCTTCGGGAAGCATATCTCTCGGAGGACATGATCTTACGGAATATACATGTGACAGTCTTCTCGCAAACATTTCAATGGTATTCCAGAATGTATATCTATTCAATGATACCATCAGAGCCAATATCTGTTTCGGAAGAGATAATGTAACAGAAGAAGAGATGATCGAGGCTGCAAAGAAAGCAAGATGTCATGATTTCATAATGGAGCTTCCGGACGGATATGATACGGTGATCGGAGAAGGGGGCGGAACCTTATCGGGTGGACAGAAACAGAGAATATCCATAGCAAGAGCGATTCTTAAGGATGCACCTATCATAATCCTTGATGAATCAACAGCAAGCATAGATCCGGAAAACGAGCATCTGATACAGGGAGCTATAACGGAGCTTTCCAAGGGAAAGACTGTTATCATAATAGCTCACAGACTTGCAACGATAGAATCGGTAGATCAGATACTTGTTGTGGATAACGGAAGACTGATAGAGACTGGAACTCATGCCGAACTTCTGTCCCGAGGAGGTAAATACAGCGAATTCGTAAAGATTAGGCAGAAGGCAGAGAATTGGCAGATGGCTTAAGTTATTAAAGCAATAAAAAATAGAGATTGAGGCAGGGTTATATTACGGAAAACTGATAAAGGTGATATAGGAAATGGATTTGTATAAAAAAGAATGGTACGAAGAAAATTCAAGGGTTATAGAATCATACAGGAATGTAGACATTATAGATTATGGCTGCCCGGGTAAGGGTATAATAAAAATTATAAGACTATTTTCGGGTGTTCAGATAAGTATTCAGGATATGGATACAGATACTGTTTTTAAGTCGCATTCCTTTGATACTGATATAATTTCGATAAATTATTGTATCGAAGGCAGACAGGAGAGTGTGTTCAGTGATCATACAGTTTCTTATCTTCCCCAGAATCACCTGAGTGTAAACGGAACGAAGTTTCTTCCGAAGAATTTTTCTTTTCCTCTAAGGATTTACAGGGGAATATCAATAGTAATCGAAAAAAAATTGCTGGATCAGGATACTGAAAAGCTGTTAGACTTATTCGGTATAGATATAAGTCAGATGGAGGAAAAACTCGGACTGGACAGCAAATGGTTTATATGTCACCAGTCATATGAAATAGATAGTATATTTAACGGTATGATGAGGGCGGTAGGAGATGCAGCCCATCCGGAAAGTGAGGAAAATATAGATACGGAATTGCTGAGATTAAAGGTTCTGGAACTACTGATGCTGATGAACAGACTGGTACTGGGTTTTGATGTTGAACATACATACTTTTCGGTTGAACAGATTGAGAAAACAAAAGGCATATGTAAGCTGATGACAGAGAGTCTTTATGGAGGAAAAAACATTGACGAGTATGCTAAAGAGGCAGGTATATCTCCGGCAACTTTTTATAAAGTATTCATGCAGATATATGGTGATACACCACATTCCTACCTAGTCAAATATAAAATGAATCTGGCCAGTATGATGCTCAGAGAAGGAAATAAAAAGATAAGTGATATTGCTCTGGAGCTCGGTTATAATAATCCAAGTAAATTTTCCAAGACTTTTAAAGAGATATATGGAGTGCTTCCGAAAAAATATCAAAAGTTAAAATAGAAATGGGCTATTTTTGATGATGATATATATTTTTGGAGTGGAAACATTAATATATAGATGATATAAAAAAGGCGTTGTTAGATTATTCTAACAGCGCATTTTTTATGCGAAGCTGAGCCAAAGTTGCTTACGCACAGCATATAGAATCATTTCCAACCCGCAAATATATTTGCCAGAGCTGAGGGAGATGTGGATTTGAAACCTATAGTTATGTATACAGGAAAGGAGAGCAAAATGGAAAAACTAAAAGTCAAAGTTTTTTTGAAAAAGTATTTTATCAAGGCAAGAATGATCGGAGGAAGTTACGGTGAATAATAAGGAAAAGAAAAAGACTGGACTGGCCAGATGTATGGAGCTTTCCAAAAAGAGAAGACCGCTTGTAATTCTGTCGGCTGTTCTATCTTCTCTTGCTGCAGTCTTTTCATTTGTTCCATATCTTGCAATCTATAATGTAATAAGAGAAATATTATCTGTTTATCCGGAAATTAATAAAATGGATATAGAAAAAATCGGCTATTACAGTATTGTAGCGCTTTTGGGAATTCTTGGAAATCTGCTCAGTTATTTCCTGGCAATTCTTTGCTCGCACATCGCGGCGTTCGGAACAATATATGATCTTAAGATTACATTTGCTGAGCATCTTGCAAGGCTTCCCCTGGGAGTGCATTTAAATATTGGAAGCGGAAAGCTAAGAAAGATAATGGAGGATAATATTGATAGAATTGAAGGCTTTATAGCACATCAGTTTCCTGACTTCGTGGCCTCAGTAGTGAGTCCTATAGTAATGGTTATTATTCTTCTTACTATTGACTGGAGATTCGGTCTGGCATCACTGCTTGGAATCATCCTTGCATTTGTAGCGGAATTTATGGGCTATGGAAGCGGTGAGATGAAAAATACCATGAAGAATTATCAGGATGCCCTTGAGGATATGACTAATGCATCAGTGGAATTTGTAAGAGGTATGCCTGTTATAAAAATCTTCGGAAGAGAGGATTCATCATTTGAAAGACTGAAGGAGGCTATCGGAAAGTATACTGACTGGGTACTTAAATTCTCACTGGGATGGCAGAACTGTATGCCGGCCTTTACGACTATCGTAAATAACATCTATCTGTTCCTGATACCTGTAGGACTGCTTTTAGCAGGAAAAGCCGGTGACAAACCTAAGTTTCTGCTTAACTTTATCTTTTACCTCCTGTTTGTGCCAGCGATTGCGGGAATACTTAATAAGATCATGTATGTTTCAGAAAGCTTCATGGAAATAAATAATAATGTAGCCAGAATGGATGAGATTCTTTATATGGATGAGCTGGAAGATAAAGGCAGTAGTAAACCCGAAGGCTTCGATGTATCCTTTGAGAATATCAGCTTTAGTTATGAGGAAAGGGATAAGAGAGCTTTATCAGATGTAAGCTTCACAGCAAAGGAAGGTCAGTTTACAGCTGTTGTGGGCTCGTCAGGAAGCGGTAAATCAACCATTGCAAACCTTATTTCACGTTTTTGGGATAAGGATGATGGGAAAATCAGAATCGGCGGAGCAGAGATTAAAGATATTTCATATAAGAATCTGATGGAATCTGTCAGCTTTGTATATCAGGATACATTTCTGTTTAAGATGAGTATAGCTGACAATATAAGAATCGGAAGAAGAAATGCTTCTATAAACGAGGTTATGAAGGCTGCTGAGAAGGCTCAGTGCCATGAGTTTATCAGTAAGCTCCCGGATGGATATAATACGAGGATTGGTGCTAAGGGAGTACATCTGTCCGGTGGTGAAAAGCAAAGAATAGCTATAGCGAGAGCGATACTTAAGGATTCGCCAATTATAGTGCTTGATGAGGCAACAGCATTTTCGGATCCGGAGAATGAATATCTTATAAAGAAGGCCTTTGAAAATCTGACAAAGGAGAAGACAATCATAATGATTGCTCATCGACTCAGTACAGTTAAGAATGCTGATCAGATACTTGTTATGGAAGAGGGCAGGCTTGTAGAAAAGGGTACCCACGATGAGCTTTATGAGCTTAACGGAAGATACAGGAAGCTGTGGGACAGCTACACGGAAACATTGGATTGGAAGGTAGGTAAAACTGCATGAATAGGTTAAAGGAAGCACTGCTGCTATCGGATAAGGGCTATAAGGATCTGAAAAAGGCGATAGTGGCATGTACAATTACTAATATTACCATGATCCTTCCGTTTATGGTTACGGTTATGGTATTCAGGGAAATACTTCTTTTCTTTGCTGAAGGAAGTATAAACTATAATAGAATCTGGTGCCTGTGGGGTGTCGGAATTGTTTCGGCTGTTATAGTATTTCTAGCGGCTAAAAATGATTACAGAAAGACTTATATAGCATCATATCTCGAGTCAAATAATACAAGAACCAGAATAGCCGAACATCTGACGCGCTTACCGATGAGCTTTTATAATACAAAAGATCTTACGGAAATAACCACTAATATGATGGCGGACTGCTCAAGTATGGAATCCATGCTCAGCAGTACCATACCGCCGCTTATAGCAAATCTTATTTCAAGTACTATCACATGTATTCTTCTTGCTCTGTTTGAGTGGCGACTTGCGCTTACCGTATTCGTCACAATTCCAATTGCATTTTTAATAATCTATCTGAGTAAGAAAAAGCAGAAGAAGCTCTTTGAAAAACAGGTTGAAGAAAAACTTATCTGTTCTGAAAATATCCAAGAGTATCTGGAAGGAATGAAGATAGTTAAATCCTGTAATCTGGAGGGCGAAAGTTTTGATAAGTTGAATCAGGCACTGCTTCGATTAAAGAAAATATCCGTTAAGGTAGAGCTTGCGGTTGGTGTATTCATGTCAAGTGCCAGCATGGTCCTTCAGGCAGGTATCGGACTTACGGTTTTTGTCGGATGTAAGCTTCTGATAGCAGAATCGGTCGATCTCTTGACACTCCTGATGTTTTTCCTGATGGCTACAAGACTTTACGGACCTATACTTGCCATACTGGGACAGCTTTCAACGCTTCTTAATCTGGATGTTGTTACAGATAGAATGAGAAAGCTTCTCAGAACCCCGGAAATGAGCGGCAGTGAAAATGCGCCGGAAGATAAAAGTATTGTACTTAGAAATGTAAGCTTTGGATATAATAAAGAAAAAGTAATTAGTAATGTATCCATGGAAATAAAGCAGGGAAGTGTGAACGCATTAGTTGGTCCTTCGGGTAGTGGAAAAAGTACTGTTACTAAGCTTATCTCCAGATTCTGGGATGTAGATGAGGGAGAGATCCTGTATGGTGGAAAAAATATAAAGGATATCGATCCGAGAAGTCTGATGAAGGATATGTCATTCGTCTTCCAGGATGTGATAATGTTTAATGATACTATAATGAACAATATCCGTATGGGAAATGAAAATGCAACTGATGCCGAGGTAATGGAGGCGGCACGCCTGGCATTTTGTGATGAGTTCGTGAGTAAGCTTCCGGAAGGGTATGACACTGTTGTCGGTGAGAATGGAGGAACCTTATCCGGTGGTGAAAGACAGCGTATTTCAATTGCAAGGGCAATACTTAAGAATGCACCGATTATAGTACTAGATGAAGCGACTGCCTCTCTGGATTCGGAAAATGAGATTTATGTTCAGCGTGCTATAGCAAATCTTTCAAAGGATAAAACGGTTATAATGATCGCCCATAGGTTAAAGACAGTTACGGGAACTGACCAGATATTTGTTATGGAGAACGGAAGACTCAGTGAACAGGGAACTCATGATGAACTTATGAATAGGGGTGGTTTATATCATTTGCTGTACACAAGATCATCAATGGTTATGTAAAGAGGACATAAATGGTAAACTATCCGGCTGATTAAAAAGTTATAAATTATCCGCTGATTAAAAAAGTTACTGATAACCGAAAAGATTTGGTATGACATTGAAACAAGTTAATTCCATGTTATAATGGAGATGATTTTCCGAACAAAATCGTTTGGTTTTATAAGTAGCAGGATGTGTGAGAATGATGATTATGGACTATCATGTTAAAGATGATACAGGTAGTATAGAATAATGATGAAGTTTTTTTCAGATTCCGTTTCGGTACTACTTGATAATCGGTTAAATGTCCTTCAGCTATAAGCTGCTTTGCTTTTGCATGATAGTTATAATATGTCATTCTCCCTACAATTATAATAATTTTACAAATTCTTCTAAGGTTATATTAGCTTGTTTTAAAATGCTTTTCAAAGTTCCTTTTGCAATTTCATCATGCATTGGGATAATTACAACATATTCTCCATCCGAATATTTGCGATGACTCCCTTTTTGAGATACATACTCAAAGCCAAATTCTTGAAGTACTTTAATAACCTCATTTGGCTTACACACCGGATATTTAGAAGGCATTACATCACCTCCAGTACTCCAAGATAATATTCGGACGGATTATCTGGTATTTCATTATCCTCAAAATACAACTCTAACGCTTCTCTTAAGTTTTCTCTCGCTTCATTTATTGTTTTTCCTTGGGATGCTATGTCTGTTGCCAGATCTATGGCAACATACCAAGGATCTTCAAAACTAATCAATATTTGTCTTGCCATTATTATTTACCTCCCATACGAAACTCGTATTTCAGGGCTTGTAGCCCTGAAAACATTGCTTTTACTATTCGAGTATTTAGAACACAAGTTTCCAACAGTTTTATTTGATTATACCACACCACCCACCCTTTTGACAGGTGCCATTATGCGGATTTTAGCATGTTTCTAAATTCTTTTTTCCACTGCTTAATTCCTTTAAGAATAATATCATTACTTGCATAGTCAACTTCGATCATTGCCATTGTTACTTTGTTTCTGTGAAGATTATCGCAAGCACAATACTTTACATTAACAACTGCATTTCCGTCTGCCTTGTATATGCAATGAAACTCGAATACTCCATCTTCTATTATACATTCCATGCTACCGTAGTTCTTATTCTTTTTCCAATGGAATATGCTGTCATCATATATATCAGGAAGTTCTCTATACACAGTTGAATGATGCACCAAAACTGGTGCATCGTATTAGTAATTTTCTTAATGTTGTATAGGCTGTTTCAGTACACCTATTCTCCAGTATTTCGTATGGCAATATCTAATTATGTTTATGGATTTAATGAAAGTTATTGACATCTAACTAAATATGTGTATAATGATACTTGCGACCAAAAGTGGATTATGGTCGTAAGTTTTTGGATGTTATGCGACTGTTTTAGGAAAGCGGTCGCAAACTGGTATGGGGGTAAATGTATATGCCGATAAGAGTGTTTAGTGAAGAGGAAAGAAATAAATTAAAAAGAATGATGCTGGAGCAGGGAATCCCACTTCTGGAAGAATATGGCTTAAAGCATATGTCCGTGGATAAGATTACCAAGAGAGTCGGAATAGGAAAGAGTACATTTTATAATTTCTTCGAATCTAAGGAGGACTATGTAAATCAGGCTCTGGAGTTAAATAGAGAGAAGATACTCTCAGAGATAGATAAGGCGTTTCCTGATGGAAAGAAGATTAAGCCTGCACAGTTCTTCGGTATGTTCTTCAATACAATGTTAAGTAATAATACATTTTATTCAAAGTTTTCGGCTGAAGACGAGAGAGCGCTTTACGAGGCGAATAAGAGACGAGGTAAGGATGTAAGCCTTGATAGGGAAACAGCGATTGGAATGAGAATCTTTTCTCACGTGGAGGGTGTGCGAGATGATCTCGATACAGCACTTATCGCAAATTACATCAAGCTTATAGTACTGGCTTATGAAAATGAGTATATGTTTCATGACGCAGCTATGGAACGCATGCAGTCAGAGATTAAATATCGCCTTATTGATCTGATTTTTGAAGAAGAGGCAAAGACGGAGCTTATGGAACTTCTTTCAGAATCTGGAAAAAGTGTAAATGATTTATCGGAAGACGATAAGGAGGCGATAAGAAGAGTTAATAAGTATCAGGGGAAAGAAGCAATTGCGAAACTTAAGAGGAAAAAGAAGGAGGAAGAATAAATGTCAAAAATAGTAGAATTTAAGGACGTAGTACGCGTGTATGGTGAGGGTGATGGTAAGCAGATTGCTGTGAATCACATAGACTTTACCATAGATGAAGGTGAGTTTGTAGTTATATTGGGGCAGTCGGGAGCTGGTAAGTCCACTGTGCTGAATATGCTCGGAGGAATGGATAAACCTACGTCAGGCACGGTTACGGTGGACGGAGCGGATGTTTCATCCATGAATGATGCGAAGTTATCGGATTACAGAGCTGAAAAGATAGGATTCATATTTCAGTTTTACAATCTGATTCCAAGTCTAACGGCATATGAAAATGTGGCACTTACGAAGAGTATAGTGAAGGAAGCAAAAGACCCGATGGAGATGCTGGAGCGGGTCGGACTAAGGGATCATGCAAAGAAGTTTCCATCCCAGATGTCGGGTGGTGAACAGCAGAGAGTATCTATAGCAAGGGCGCTTGCAAAGAATCCGAAGATAATACTCGGAGACGAACCAACAGGCGCCCTTGATTCAGAGACTGGAGTTAGTGTACTTAAACTATTGGTAGAAATGTCTCACAAATACGGAAACACTGTTATCGTCGTAACGCATAACGCAGATATTGCAAAATGTGCAGATAAAGTAATCCGCATGAAGAACGGAAAAGTGCGTGAGATTAAGATTAATGAGTCACCGGTTCCTGTAGAGGAGGTGGAGTGGTAATGTTAATTCGTAAAATGCTCAGAGAAATGAGAGGTAATCTGGGACAATTTATATCCGTGCTGATATTATCATTTCTTGCAACATTTATATATTCGGGATTTGAATCAAATGTAGTCGGAAGCGGTAATGCAGTTAAGGAATTCCATGAAAAGTCCAATATAGCGGATGTCTGGATATACAGTGAAGGTTTTAAAGAAGAAAATCTGAATCAGGTAAAGGAGCTGTCTTTTGTAGAGGATGCCCAGTTCAGGACTGAAATAAGAGGTACAACAGTTGATTACGAGAACGCGCAGCTTGATATATATCTTATGGATGAGAGCACTATACTTAAGCCATACATTTTTACGGGAACAGAGGAGGAGAATGAAAAGCTTAAGGTATCTGACAGTGCCGAATTTGACGGTGATGATAAGGAAGGTGTGTGGATAAACGGTTCATTTGCAAAGGAGTGGGATATCGCAGTAGGAGACAGGATTAAGCTTGAATATAATGGAATAAAGTTTGAAAGAACGGTTCGAGGAATTATCATGGAGCCGGAGTATGAATATACGAAGGCCGAAAAGGATAGTGATATTAACTTTAAGACTCTTTGCTACGTATACATGAGTTATAAGGCATTTCCTATCAGAGAATATGCGGAGAGTCAGGTTAAGAGCGGAAAGATTAATGCAAAAGAGCTCAAAAGTTCAGAAGCTTTTAAAGATAAAATTGAAGATATTGAGAAGAAGCTGGCTGATTATGGAATGACAATAGATGATATTGATGAGGATATGCTTCTCGAAAGATTAGATAAAATGAGTGATGAAGAGCTTCTTAGACTCATTCCGTATTCAACAATGCTTGTTACTTTGACAGACACGGCAAAAAGTGATGCGGCAAAAAAAATAAAAGAAGAAAAAAGTAATATCAGTGAAGCTCTGTTTTATGAAAAGCAGATATCGGATGCAATCGATAAGAACTACGCTGTTATGGTGGATAAAGAATCTATAATAGGCATACAGAAAATTGCCGATGAGTTAAAGCAGCACGATACATTTTCCTATGCTTTTGCATTTATCTTTCTTGTAATTGCGCTCCTCGTAATATCGACAACGATGAGTCGTCTTGTGGAGAGACAGCGTACACAGATAGGTACAATGAATGCCATGGGAATGAAAAGGAGTAAGATAGCAATTCACTATATGAGTTACAGCTTTTTTGTATCACTGATAGGTGCGGCTCTCGGTCTTATTATCGGACCGCGTACAGTAGGTAAAATGATGGTCGGAATGCTGTTTGAGTGGTATATGATTCCAAATGTTAAGATAGGAACAAATGCATTATTCTATGTAGTTGCGGCTGTCACAGTAATTACATGTGTGTTAGCTTCATATATAAGCTGCAGGAAGCTGCTTAAGGTTCCGCCTGCAGCCGCACTTAGACCTGCGGCACCTAAAAAGGCGAAGAGAATACTTGTCGAAAGACTTCCGCTTTGGAATAAACTAAGCTTCAGCACACAGTATAATCTGAGAGACGTTTCCAGAGCACCGATGAGAGCAGTAATGGGAATAGTGGGAACGGCTGTAGGAACAGTTCTTGTATTATATGCATTTGGATGCTACTTCCTGGTGGATGATATCGTAGACTGGAACTTTAATAAGATTCAGAATTACAGCTATCAGATGACGATATCCGAGGATAAGGGTGTAGAGTATTTTGATGAAATATGCGACGACGTATCGGGCGAAATGATAATGACAGATCAGATAGAACTGGCAAAAGAACCGCATGCATCTTCGGGGGATAGATTCAAGCAGACTATAACAGTTATCGAAGGAAAAGGTCTGCAGAATATTACAGATGAAAAAGCCGTTATCACATCAATGATTCCGGGAAAAGTTGCGATTACAAGCAGACTGGCTAAGCAGATGGGAGTCACTGTCGGTGATAAAATATATTGGCATATTTATTCAAAGAATGAATGGTATGAATCGGAGATAGGACTTATAAACAGAACACCTGAAACAGCGGGAATAACTATACTAAGAGAGGATTTCGAGAAGACCGGCTGTGAATATGTACCGACAGCTATTCTTTCAAGAAAAAATCTGGATTCTTATGAGGGTAAAGATGGAATATCAGGCGTATATGATATGAAAAAGCTTAAAGAAGTATTTATCAATGGATACGCTGTTATAAAGTACCTCTTTTACATGATGATGATTTTCTCGGTTATAACCGTTGTTGTTGTCCTCTATAATTCGGGAAATCTCTCCTTCCATGAAAGGTTTAAAGAGTTTGCAACGCTTAAGGTTATGGGGCTTTCCTCAAAGAAGATTAGAAGGACGCTTAATCAAGAGAATATATGGTTTGCCATTATAGGAATAATAGCAGGCTCTCCGCTGGGCAAACCGACGCTTACGGCAATGATGAATAGTAATGGAGATAATTATGATTATTATATACATGTACCGGTATATCTATATGTCTTGTCAGGTGTCTTTGTTCTGGTAGTCGCAGTCATAGTGAGTCTGATGTTTTCAAAGAAGATAAAGACACTGGATATGGTCGGAAGCCTTAAGGGTATGGAATAAATAAATATTTTACAATCATGGCTGTCAGCTCGCGTATGACAGCCTTTTTGTTTTTGCCATTGTTATGAAACATCGTGTCATGATGAAGCAATAAAAGACTTCTTCGGTAAGAAAAGTGATGTTATAATCGATAAGAGATTTGAATATGCATTCGGAGTTATTGAAAATGCGGAAGATATATCGGATGCTTCTGTCGGAAATGCTCTCGGAGATGGTTCGGAAATCGGAACAGAACGTATATCCGAGAAAAATATTGATCGTATTCACGGAAAGATCGTACCTTCTTTTTCGTGGGATACGAAGGAAGCCTTCCTGGAAAAAGGATTCGGATATGTTGCGACCGACGGAGAGAGGATTGCTGCGGTTGCATTTTCAAGTGCGGTCAGCTCCGATGAAGTGGATATCGGAGTTGAGACAGACCCGGATTACAGAAGAAGAGGTCTCTCTGGACTGCTTACGGCAGAAATGTGCAAAGAGATAATCACCATGGGTAAGAAACCTGTATGGGCACATGCGGCAGGGAACACAGCTTCCGGAAAGACCGCAGAACGGGCAGGTTTTGTTAAGACTAAGGAAAATTACGTGATAAGGAAAGAATAAGACAGATGAGATTAAGGCATATAATAACATTTTCGGTGCTTCTTATAATTGAAATAGTGATCGGAAAATGGGCGACGGGATTTGTAAGGGGATATGTGGGAGATGTACTTGTAATACCGACTTTATATTTCCTTTTAAGAGCAGTCCTGTTTTCAAAAGACAGCATCTTCTCTGTATATGGTCTCCCCTTTATATGCTATTTCCTCGGATGGATAGCTGAGATCCTGCAGGCTATTGATATAACAGGTCTTTTGGGAATAAGGAAAGACTCGGTGTTGGGAATAATGATGGGCGGACATTGTGATCTTCGTGACGGGGTTGCATATCTTATCGGTTTATATCTGACAGGGCTTATGCTTGCTGCGTTATCAAAAGAAAGAGATGAAAGATGGTATCCTGTGAGAGTCTTTATTCACTGGACCTGGGGCCATCTCCAGACTTTTGCCGGATTCTTACTCTATCTTAAGTACAGGCATTGTCCGCATAGATTCTATCATGGCGTTTTAAGGATTGTATGGCCGAAGAACAGCGGACTCTCCATGGGAATGTTTATCTTTACGCCGTATGAAACGGAAGGAGACGAAGGGAGACAATCATATTGCGAGAAAGTTGCCGTACATGAGTTCGGTCATACATATCAGGCACTGCTGCTTGGACCTCTGTATCCTTTTGTGATCGGTATCCCATCTTTAAGCTGGGGAAGCATCCCGGTATTTCAGAAGATCAGGGATGAAAAGAATCTCTCATATACATGGCTGTTCTGTGAGAAGTGGGCTTCCGACTTGGGAGAAAAGGCATTGCACGAAGAAGCAATAAAATGAGAGATGAAAGCCAAAATTGTTGCCGAAAAGGAAAAAATCAGACGGGCTGAATAATACTATGGAGTGTGTGAAAGTTTTTCTGTAAATAAGATATCCTAAGATAATTGACGAGCTGTATGGCGGTAAGATTACCGTTGTCCAGCTCGTTTTG
>OCTX012219170.1_pt1 | contig 13462 bp, 20 predicted proteins | sample 1539691 | NCBI WGS metagenome assembly OCTX01 (sample SAMN02144231, study PRJEB22623) | gut metagenome | biome: sheep rumen | host: Ovis aries | place: New Zealand
AGCGGTAACAAGTACGCAGTTTACAAAGGTTGCGCTGACTTTGCAGGATGAGGATGGGAATATAATCGAAAATAAGCGGTTTGATACGCTGTATGGAGAAACACAAGAATAAGACAATTGAATATTAAACTAATACATAAAATACCTCATGAGAAGAGAGGTGATTATATATGAGTGTATTAAAAATAAAGGATCAAAACGGACAATGGACTGACGTTTTGAGTATTAAAGGAGAAAAAGGAGATAACGGTCAGGACTATGTTCTGACAGAACAGGATAAACAAGAGATTGCAGGTTTAGTGGATGTGCCTGTTGATGACGTGCAGATTGACGGTACGAGTATTGTTAATAATGGCGTAGCCAGTATTCCAATTGGAACTGGGACTGCTCTCGGAGTTGTCAAAGGATGGCCTGGAGGTGGAACACAAATATTGGCAGATGGACGCATTGCAACAAATCAAGCAAATGTGGGAGAAATTAAAGCTGGGACAATTAACTATAAACCAATTACACCTGCAAATCAATATGCTTCAATTTTCTACGGTCTTGCAAAATCCGCAGGAGATACAACTCAATCCGCATCAAGCAATGCAATTGGAACATACACTGATGAAGCAAAATCTGCGATTCAGACAATGTTAGATGTGCCATCAAAAAATGATATTCCAGAAGTGAATGTGGATGACGTGCAGATTAATGGTGCGAGTATTGTTAGTAATGGTGTTGCTGAAATACCATTAATGAGTGCAACTCAAATTGGTGTTGCAAAAACAAGAGCGGCTGGTGGAAGAGGTATCTTCGTTTATAGTGGGGAAATAATGACTCAAAAACCTGATTCTACAACTATAAAAAGTGGAATACATCAATATCAGCCAATAGTGCCGTATAATCAACATCAATCAGTATTCTATGGACTCGCAAAGGCGGCAGGTTCTGACGAAAAAAACTCTACCCTTCCCATAGGTCAATATACAGATGAAGCTAAGTCTGCTATACAGGGGATGATTGGTGTTGGTGACTTTGAAATTATCAAAACGGTTGAATTGACAGAAGATAGCGAAATTATTGAAATTGATACAGATGAAGCAGGAAATCCGTTTAAATTAACCGAAATGGCGTTTTTAATGAACGCATCACCTTCTACGGCAACAACTGCCAATACAAATGCGTACATCAAAAACAGGCATACCACATACTGTGCAACTGTATTAGGTGTTGTGCGCCCATCAGCAACGGTGTTTTTTGGCTCAATCAAAAATATCTTTGTATCAGAATCAAACAATGATGCTAATTTTGTAATTCTGAATATATCAAACAGTCAGCCATCATATTGGAATCTTAAACATCCAACAGGCAACGAGAAAAATTACAGCGAATATTTTGCTGTATATACAACTGGCACATCAAAGTTCGGTGCAGGAACAAAAATAACACTACTTGGGCGAAAAAAGTAAAAGGAGAACACAACTATGACATACTATGCACAACGAAAATCAATCAACAACGGCGAACCTCAGCCTGTTGTCAACAAATACGGTACTCGTGAAGAGATGGAATATCAGTTCCACCTTTTCTGCGCTTCTGCCGTCAAAACCGATATTAAAGATATTGATGCTATTGAGTGGGGAACAATCGAACAGGGTGTAATTGAGCGCAAGAGGTATACAAGACCTGTTTCGGAGGAACTGGAAGAATGAAATCAATCAGCGAACTCTCCAGACCTGCATCTTCGGTCACACATTATAAACGGGTTATCAAAACTATAACCCGTGCGGATATTGCGGAAGTGAATAAGTCTATTGAACCTAAAATCATGCAGAACAGAATGGAGCACATTGCGAGTATAAATGACTAGAAACATTAATCAATCAAGAAAGGAGTAATTATGACTCAATACTATATCATGGAACTTCAAAAATATGCGGACGGCTCTTACGGTGACATTAAACATATAGCGTATGACGAAGACCCAACAAGGGCAAGACTTAAAGGTGAAAGTAAGTTTTATGAGATTTTATCGGCAGCCGCTGTAAGTGAATTACCAGTACATGCCGCTATCATGTTTACATCTGAGGGTGTACCTGTGATGAATCAGAGATACGTACATGCGATTCCGCAGGTTGAACCTGAAACACCTGAAGAAGATGTAACACCTGAAGGTGAGTAAGTAATTAAATAAAAAATTTTTGCTTATAAGGGACAAATTTTATAAATTCATTTAATTTAAAATTTATATATTGTTGGAGGGGAGAATAAAACTTCCTTCCAACAAATGTATACATTTTTAGAGATAAAAGGAGAATGATAAAATGGCCAATTTTAATCAAAATGGGATGAATGGTATAATACCTAATCAATATCCCTATACTAACAATTTAATAATGAATACTCCTTACGATAACTATCTTGGGAGAAATAATGTAACCGTAAACGCAAATGGTCAAAATTATCCAAATCAATTTTTAAAATGCAGGCCAGTTGCATCTAAAGAATAGGCAAGAGCCGCTCAAATAGATTTAGATGGTTCTCTATGGGTTTTTACTGATGTTGGAAATTAGAAAATTTATACTAAACAAATAAATTATGATGGAACAGCAACTTTTAAAACCTATGCTTTAACTGCTGATGAAAATCCTTATAATTCTTCTGAATATGTTACAAAAGATGAATTTAATAGTGTAATACAAAATTTAATGGCGGCAATTCAGTCTCAACCCGTTACCCAAAAAGTTTAGACCGAATCCGCATAGAATAATACAAAAAAAGAACAAAGCAGTAATAACAATTTTATAGTTAAGAGGATATAATTATTATGAATGTAAATCCTATTCAATTAATAAATATGTTAAAAAATGGTCAAAATCCTCAACAATTAATGATGAATATTTTAAAACAAAATAATAATAATCCTATTCTTGAAAATGCAATGAATTTAGCATAGAATGGGAATACATCTGCTTTATAGATGATTGCACGCAACTTAGCACAGCAAAGAGGTTTGGATTTTGACACAGAATTTGCAAAATTTAAAAATTATTTAAATCAATAATAGGAGAGATATGCAAATGTTTAATAATAATACTAATGGATATTCTTTATCTGATATTGCTGCCGCAACAGGCAATAATAACAATGGATTTGGATTCAATGGAGATGGTGCTTGGATCTTTTTCTTATTTATTTTAATGCTTGCGGGCGGTTGGAACAATAACGGTTTCGGTGGAAATGGACAGCCTGCTGTTATAGCTGATGTTCAACGTGGTTTTGATCAGAGTGCCCTTATGAGTAGTTTAAACGGTGTAACTGCCGCAATTAATACTGGTTTTTCAAATGCGGAAGTATCTCGTTGTAACTCACAAGCGAATATCCTACAAACATTAAACAATAATCAAGCAAACTTATCTACTCAATTAAATACAATAGCAATGAATCAACAGAATTGTTGCTGTGAAAATCGTGCGGGACTAGCTGATTTGAAATATACTGTAGCTACAGAAGCATGCGCAGACCGCACAGCAGTTACAGATGCTTTAAAAGATGTAATTGCATCAAATACTGCAAATACACAAGCAATTCTTGATAAACTTTGCCAGCAGGAGATTGAAGCCCTTAAGGCCCAGAATCAACAGCTTCAGATGCAAGGTTATCTTGCTAATTTAGCAGCTTCTCAAAATGCTCAAACTGGACAAATTCTTGCGGACAATGCCGCACAGACAGCTACTTTACGTCAGGCTTTAAATCCTACACCAATTCCCGCTTATGTGGTTGCAAATCCTAATGGATGTAATTGCGGAAACTGGAACGGATGTTGCGGTAACGGTTTTTATAATTGATAAGGAGGTTATTCCATGGCTAGTTATGTAACAACGACAGATAATTTAGTCGCATTAAATGGAACGATCCCGTTTAATAGTGTTTCTATTCCTTGTAATAAAGGGAATGTTATTCCTCTTGTTCCTGGGGTTCTTAACTTAAATGGTAATACTTCTAATCGTTTCGCAAGGTATAATGTTTCTCTTCAAGGAAATATTCAAATTCCTACAGGAGGAGCCGTTACTCCCATAGCATTAGGAATTACTCTTAATGGAGTAGTGATTCCTGAAAGTGTAGCAATCGTTACCCCTGCCGCAGCAGAAGATTATTGGCACGTTTCTACTGAAACTTCAGTGACGGTTCCTTGCGGATGTTGTGTAACTGTATCAGGGACATATGTAGACGGAACTGAAGATGATCCTGCTACTACTCCAACACCTTCTATTCAGATAAGACGTGGAGCCTCAATATAGATTACAAGAACAGCATAAGGAGAGAAAAATGGGAACTGAAGCATTAAAAATGATGAAAGACCAATTAATGAGTTGTGTGCAAAGTCAACTTGGTGATATTTCAAAAGCAGATGCTCATGAACTTGGTGAAGCTGTTGATATGATAAAGGATTTATCAGAAGCGATTTATTACTGCACTATTACAGATTCAATGGAAAAAGCGGAAGAAAAAGAAAAAACTTCTGTTAATAATATAAATTATTATACCACTCCGATGTATTATAATACAAGAATGTATCCAGAATATAGAGATATGGAACGTAATAATGGATATATGTATTATTCTGGCGGGAATGGTGGTAATATGGGAGGTAATTCTAGCTCCAATGGCGGAACTACCTCTTATTATACTGAAATGATGAGAGATCCCCGTTAGGGAAGATCTCCAATGAGAAGAAGGATGTATATGGAAGGTAAAGAACAACATAAAGATACAAGTTCTCAACTTCATGAATTAGAAGCATACCTTCAAGAACTTTCTTCAGATATTACTGAAATGATTAAAGACGCATCACCAGAAGAGAGAACTACATTACGTCAAAAAATGACAACATTAGCTAATAAGATTAACTAATATGTTTTTAATTAATAATGTTTATTGGAAACTCTCTTTTGTTGCTCCTAATTTTCCTTTGTTGCAAAGATTAAATGGAGAATTTTCGATAGGAGCATGTGATAATCTTACTCGAACAATCTATATAAATGAAACATTACAAGGAGATTTATTGCGGAAGGTCCTTTGCCACGAAATAACCCATGCCGCAATGTTTTCTTATAATGTTAATCTTTCTCTTGAGCAATAGGAATTGATAGCAGATTTAATTTCTACATATGGAGATGAGATTATTTATATAACAAATAAAATTTTTAATAAATTAGGAAATATATAAATTGATAGCTGTCGGTTCTACTTTTAACCGACAGCTATTTTTTTTTAGAATTATAAAAAAGGGGAGATAAATGAATCTATTATAGACAATTGAAAAAATTATTCATCAAATTCGTCCTTTTGAAGGTATTAGTTCTTGTGTAATTTTTATTTTATTTATAATCGGCACAGTAATACAAATTTCTCCTATAAAAATTAATCCTTGGGATTTTTTATTAGGGTGGATAGGAGAAAGATTTAATTCTGGAATTAATAAAAAAGTAGGGCAGTTAGAAAAGAAAATAGATTAGCATATAGAGAGTAGTAAGAATAAAGATTTAAAATAGCAAAGATAGTATATTATTTCCTTTGTCGATGAAGGTGTTAATGGAAAACGACATACAAAAGAATCTTTCTAGAATGCGATACGAGCTTGTGATGCATATGAGAAATATGTTCGTTAGAATGATATTGAAAATGGCGTTATCGTATCTTCTATTAGTGCCATTAGATTAAAATATGAACAACATTTAATTAATGCTGATTTTGCAACAGGCGAACATTATGTTGAAAATGCTAAATAGATGCAAAATGAAAACTGAAATAAAAAATACCAAAACCTATTTTAGTTTCTGCATGTTGGTAGAGTGCGCGCCAAGCACTTTAATACCACAAAAAGCCTCGATATGAATGAAATCATATCGAGGCTTTATTTTTTTATCTAATTACGGCATATCTTTTACTATTAATAGCTTCAAGCATCAAGTCGTAACCTGTCTTACCAGTAAGAACTTGCTTAAAGATAGTAGGAGACATACCGCTTACAAACGATATATTAGGGCCTGCATCCAGGATTGTATTCTGGCGGGCATCCACATTCCAGTAGACTAGCTTAGGAAGCTGAAGACCATATGCCGCCCACTTCTGACGAATTTTCTCCATCTCTGTAGAAGCAGAACGCTTTGTCCATCTACTTTCTCCATACCAACTACCAGTACCACTGTCAATTTCCATATCAGAAATAACTACGATAGTCTTAGGAATATCACTCTGCTTAACACCCTTCTTAGTTGCTGTCTTTAGAAGTAAATCAAAAACAGCTTCCAAATTAGTATTATCGCAAAGATTTGTCTTGTAGATACGACGAACCTTATCTACAAAGTCAATACCCTCTGTCTTAATCAACTGAGGCTTTGATGCAAAACTAATGTAGTGATTCTTGAAAGGACCACCAATACGTTCTGCACAGTATAGACCTAGACTGATTGCTACATTGATAGGTGCTGCCGCATCACTACCAGTCATAGAACCAGAAGTATCTACAACACACATCATGCTACAATCCTTACCATTGAGATAATCAGGAAGATTCTCCCAATACTTATTAATCATAGCACGTTCAGTTTCATTAAGATTATCAAAATGGTAAGACCATCTTGAAGTCTTAACTGCCTTAGCAACGACTTCATAAGGATAAAGTACAGAAGCGTTAACCTTTGTATTCTTATCCTTTGCAAAAGATTCATACTTCTTAGCGATAATATCACGTCTTGCAAAAGCATTACGATAAATAATACCTGCACGAGAAGGAATCTTATCAAACTCAATCTTATCCCATTCGTTGGCGGACATCAGTCTTTCAAGAACATTAATCTTGGCTCTTAGCTTAGAAAGCATCTGACGATACTGCTTAGAAGTAACTCCAAGGTACTGTCTAATCTTCTTTGCTCTTGCGATTGTTTCCTTACTTGAAGCATTTTCAGAAGGGAGCCACTTTGCGATAAGGCTGATACCATTTTTCTCGCACGCCATATCCTCGCGAAGCTGCTTTTCAATCAGAGCCATTACATTCTTTTCAACAGGAGTGTCGAAAAGTTCGAACAGGTCATCATATCTACCATATTCAGGAAGATATTCAATCAAGTTGCGGGCGCGCACAGGCTTGTTCTCTGCCAACCAGCGGAAGCATGTACGGAAGAATCTACGTTCACCCTGACCGCCGCGGCAGTCACGAATATAGAATAGACACTTTAGCGCAAGAACTGAATCCTCTTCAAAGGCGTTCTTGAAAAGAAGAATACAATCTTCATCTGTACGCTTACGATATGCAGCACCCATAGCAAACATATCATAAACCGCGGAATTAGTAGTACGGTGAGCGAGTGCTCCATTCTCTGTTCTCTTGTAATTGAAATCGTTTGAAAGCTGATTCATAAATGTATTCATAATCCTTTTATCTCCTTTACTTTTGTCAAAGTATATTTTTAATCATCTAAATCCAATATATTTATTAATGTATGATATGCTTCATAAATATTTTCGGCTTCTATTGTAAAAAGAAAATTTAAATAATCAGGAATTTCTTTTTCATCTCTTGCTTGTATTTCTACATTAATTTCATAATCTTTCATAATTTCATAATCTTTCATTTTAAAAAATAAATTTTATCCTTTGTTTATCTATCTACTTACATATTCTCAATTTTATCAAGAATAATTTTGACATTCTCTTCATATTCAACTCCTTTTAATTAAATCTACAAGATATTTATCTAATTTTTGTCCTACTTCAGGAACACTTTTAACGTTCCAAGAAGTATCTTTAAGTTTTGGAAAACGATTAAAAACAATATCTGCAATATCTTTACTGAGAGAATCATTAAAAGGAATTTCTCCAGTCTTAACTCCTAACGTTGCAATACTATTTGACGTAAGACAAGTTTTATAAGAACAACCCATCAAATAAGACCTTAAAAAGTAATATAGTCTATAAGTATTAGCGACTTGTTTTTTATCTTCAGGATTTCTAAGATAAGTTTGTTTAGCTTGACCTGCGATAGATTTAAAAGTTCTTTCTACATCATAATGAGCAATATCATTTCTAATATCAAGAAAGTTATTCCAATAAGGAACATATTCAGGTTTTACCATAAAATAATCTGTAAAAAGAATTTCAAGAGCCTGAAGACTCTGTTTTTTCCATTCTTTAACAACTTCTCGAATATCTTTTATATTACAATGCTCTTTATTCTCAAAAATAATTTCTTTACAAATAGGTTTTCTGAGGATAATATCTTCTATCGTTGGGATAAGGATAGCAATACTATCAACATCTGAATCTTTTGTTGCAAGACCATAGTTTTGAGAACCGTAAAGAAAAATTCCTAAAATTTTATAATCAGAATAATCTTTAGAAATTGCAATATAATGTTCAGTTAATGCATCCATTGGGTCTCTCATATCGCTTTCCTTTCTCATTTATTAAATATATTATATAATAAATTTTTTATTTTTTCAAATAAAAAAATATAAGATAAGTTACGAACTTCTAACTAAGCGCTCCTATTGCACGGCCGCGTTAAGTATAGTTCACGTTGTTCTATACCTTATTATACACGGCTTGTAGAGACTTGAACTCTTCATTAGTTCTCTTATATTATTAGTACTCCCAAAGGGAATCGAACCCATATCGAAGGCTTAGAAGGCCTTTGTTCTATCCTTTAAACTATAGGAGCATATTAAATATCCCATACAAGAATCGAACTCGTATCTTTAGGGCCGTAACCTAACGGTCTATCCATTAGCCTAATGGGATATAATTGCGCCATTACGAATCGAACGTAAATCTCCACCTCATGCACGGAGGTATGCTACCATTACACCACGGCGCGAGCATTTATCATATTTTTTGTTTGTTTACGGTTAGCTACTCCGCACTCTAAACAACTTTTTTGATAAATGTTAATACAATACATTAATTAACTTTTGTACTAAACAGGAGCGGAAGGATTCGAACCTTCATAATCACGGTGTTGGAGACCGTTGCTGTACCATTGAGCCACGCCCCTTAATTTTTAACGGTATCCATTAGAAAATCCAGGAAGATTACAATATTCACGAATAAATGCTTCAGGATTACGATTAAAAAGATTATCAAGCTGTTCAAGAGAAAGATTAGTTTCTTTTACAATAGGATAAATCTCATACTGAATATTTTCTCTCATTGTTTCACCAAGCGCATAAGAATAGGCTTCATCCCACTCTGCTGACCCCCCTTCAATCTCATCTGATTCTTCATCAAAATCAAAATCAATTGCTTCTTCTGCCATAGCATTTAAATCATCCATAATACATGAATATTCCTGCATAACTTCATAAGAGGCTTCAATAGCTGCTTCTTCTGCGTCCTTTTCAGTACCTTCTACTACAAAATAAGATACCATTCCGTGCATTCCGTCATACATCTGTTCACAAGCAATTACTGCATAAAGCATAATTTAATTCTTCCTTTCTTTTAAAAGTTAAATAGTTAGCAAAGGCTGTTCATCAAACTCCATTTAACTACTGCTCTTACCTTGTTTATTATATAGACTCTCAATGTCATATTCATATAATAAACTATAATTGTTTCGTAGCACCTTTTTTAATAATGCACATCACAAAATTGTATACAGGCTAGATACATGTGACGTGTCATTATAGCCTGTTTTGCCTAGCGTTTCAGATGTGTTTTAGTCCTAATTTATTTAGGACAATCACGCATAGTCCCATTCACATCAGGGGCTTTAGGTCTCACTGTATGTAGCCGGATTCACCCTTCCTATCCCCCACTCATACAGGATGGTTGATCGTTTTTATACCGCATCTCCATTCTACGGTTAACCGAGCATTTGACTCAGTTTAAGCCAGCAATAGGATTTGAACCTATATCGTCTTAGGCCTTACACTCCTTGCGGGAGCCGCTTTACCAATTAAGCTATACTGACATTTTTTAGCAGGGCCGGCGGGATTCGAACCCACGGATGTAGGAGTCAAAGTCCTATGCCTTACCGCTTGGCGACGGCCCTGTATTCAAGAGACATTATTAGTAGACCACGGGATTCGAACCCGTATATCAAAATTCGCAGTTTTGTATCTTATCCATTAGATTAAATCCATTAATTTTTTTTATTGCTGTGTGTCTCTTTATCAACTTTCTAAATATATTATACTAAAAATTTTTATTTTTTTCAAATAAGCACAGAGTGGGATTTGAACCCACGAATAACGGTTTTGCAGACCGCTGCGGTAACCAGGCTGCGCCATCCGTGCAAAAAAGGTATGAAACATATAAATTTCATACCCCTTTTAAATTAATCAGCTGATTTTGCTTCAATATATTTAGGTTTAATTATAACTCGTTTTCGTAACGCATGAGTTATCTGGAACATGCGGAAACGTGCTTCCCGCCTTGCTTCTTCTCGTTCTTTTTTATCCTCAATATCATTAACAGGATTAAAAGACTCTAGGGCATTAGTGCCTACTGTTTTCCATTTAGACATTAATTTACTCCTTTAGTTAAGAAAACCTTCAAGAATTTTTACAAATTCATTACGGGTGATAGGGGTTGCCGCAGGTCTCTTTTCTTCTTTTGTCTCTTTTGTCTTTTTCTCTGAAGGCTGTTCTAGAATTACTTCTACTAAATCTGCCAACCAAGGGGTTTCCTTCTCATATGTTTTAATATACTCAACAACTTCTTTGTTAAGAGCTTCAATCTTATCCTCAAGTCTTGCTCTTGCAAAAGCCTTTTCTGCTTCAAACTGTTTACGCTTTTCTGCTTCTTTACGACGTTTCTCTTCCGCTTCTGCCTCTGCCTTTTTTCTTTCACTATCAAATTCGGCTTCAACACATTCTTTTTCTGAATCAAAAAACTCATCCAGAATTTCACTATAAAATTTCATTCTTTTTTCCTCTCTTTTTAAAATATTTTATTAACGAAAGGTGGCTAACGGGACTTGAACCCGTAACAAGCGGTACCACAAACCGCTGGACTACCAAATTGTCCTATAACCACAGCTGGAGTGACAGGATTTGAACCTGCGATACCGTGATCCCAAATCACGTGCCTTAACCAAACTAGACTACACCCCAATATACAAGACACATTATAAGTATTGATCTACCCATTGATCTATTTTGTTTTTCCTGGCAACAAAAATGGGATTTGAACCCATAACATATACTTTAGAGTATAAATTGCTGTATGTGTCTTATTATTAAATTATTAACTTAACATAGCAAAATCTATAAATTTTTTTATATCATCTGCATTATAACAAACTAATTCCATTTCAGGAATGTCTGAATCTTCAAACATTTTAGCAAAAGCAATATATTGAGTAAGACGACTCTTTAGATTTAATCTATCGCCTTCTCCTGTTACTAATTCAACTTTTCCTGTACATTTGTCAACTGTTTCAAAAAACTTTTCAATATCACTAATATGATATAACTTCATTTATTCTCCTTTTATATAATCTCTATAAGCACAATATTCATCAAATGTTCCTTTGAATCCATTATTAACAGCTTTAAGATATTCTTTGTTTAAAACAACTGAAAAATTAGTTTCCTACTAATTAACTTGCATTACCGATTGCTAACTCATATTCTCTTTCCCTTTCTGCCATTGCGACAAGGCGTTTTACATCTGAATGATACCAATGTTTACCACCTCGTCTACCTTTTTCTGCCCCAAAAGCAGGTCTATGCTTTTTAGTTTTCCCGCTACAAAGAGGACAAGAGCAATGAACTTTATTCTTACTATATTGATGCAAATTATTATACCATGAGAAATGGTAAACTTGTTCTGAAATATTTCTTTTTCTAATTGCTTTTGTTACGCTATTGTGTCTTTTTTCTGCCAAAGTTCTACACATAATAAACTCCTTTGAAACTTGATTAACGAAACATTTAACAATTAGCGGTGCGAGAGGGATTCGAACCCCCAGCCCAGTTAAGAGCAACGGTTTTCAAGACCGCACCTCCTCCCCACTAAGGTACCGCACCATATCAAGGCTTAAAAAGTTTCATTTTCTCTTTTTTCAGAGGTCAATTCCTATTAAGAATAAGAAATAGAAAACTTTCAAATAAAAGAAACTTGTCTATTTTACGACCAAAATTCTCCTAAGAATCATGTTAAATCTTGTAATTTTCAACCCATTAAAAATAAAATTGCCGTATAAGCCTTAGCGCGGATGAGTGGATTCGAACCACCGGACCCAAATGTAGGATCAATACCTTAGCAGGGTACCGCATTAAACCTCTCTGCCACATCCGCAAATAGGTAACCACCCTTCTGGGATTCGAACCCAGGACTGTTGATTTAGAGTCAACTGACTTAGACCGCTTGTCGAAAGGGCGTCACCAAGACAGATTAAAATTTGCTTAAATTAGATTAACAGTCCAATACAAAAATTAAAAATTAAATTGCTGTTTCTGTCTTTCTTTCATCTTATAAATATATTATATAATAATTTTTTTAAAAAATCAAAAAATTTTTAAATGCGGGCAAGGATTTTCACCTTGCATAACGATATTATTTCACTCACGGATTAGTCCTCGGCTTTACGAGGTTCGGCTTGAGTTCCTACACGCATTTGTGTATTTGATAATCGTCTTACCTTTAAGCGTCTACATATTCCGCCACCGCATTCTTTTATACTTTATATTTATATTCACTTATAATTTTACCATTTTCATCAATATGCCATGTATAAACACATTTAAAAGGATAATTTGCTTTATAAAGATTAATCCAAACATTTCCTCTTGGACAAAACCAATTTGCATAATTATATCTTGCATTCATAGCATCATCAAAAGAAGTAAAAAGTTCTTTTATACTACTAGAACGTTCATCATCTTCTGTTTCAATAGCATAAATATCAAAATTTAACATAAAGCAAATCTCCTTTAAAATATATTTTTAAGACGAAATGCATGATATAGGATTTGAACCTATGACCCTTTCGGTGTAAACGAAATGCTCATCCCAGCTGAGCTAATCATGCATATTGGCGGGAATCTCTCTCCCGCCTAATCCGACTTTTGAGTTTCACAGGTATCGGGGAGGGACCAGGGATTAAATCCAGCCCACCTTAATATTTTAGTTTCCCATCTCCTCGGGGCAACTAACAAATCTGAGGGTCTTCCATATCGCACGTGCATATTGATACAGAATAAATGGACCGTGTGGGAATTGAACCCACCTGATTTTCTGTGTGCAAAACAGATGACCACCCCGTGCAGTCCCACAGCCCAGTACTAAGAGGCTTGGTTACCCTCTTTACAGCAGTCTTATCCTGCTTGCCAATGACGTTATAGGTCCGCCGCCCGCACATTTATTTGCTAAAACACGGTTTCCAGGGTATCTTCGTATAGTCACATTACCGCAAAGAGATATATACCTTTATCATATTATAGACGCGTTTCTATAATATTCTCCCAAA
>OCTX012189289.1_pt1 | contig 13457 bp, 9 predicted proteins | sample 1539691 | NCBI WGS metagenome assembly OCTX01 (sample SAMN02144231, study PRJEB22623) | gut metagenome | biome: sheep rumen | host: Ovis aries | place: New Zealand
GCACAAACAACCTTGCTATAAGGATGCACCTGCCTACGTGAATGGTGTATCTGAAGCTTTATTCAAGGTTGGTATGTGTCTGCCTGCAGGTCCATACGTCAGCGATGATGATGTGAAATACATTATTGAGACAATAAAGGAAAACATCATCGGATGAAGTTTTTGAAAGCCATTTGGCAATTTTGTAGTTATGTGTTTTGGCCACAACGAAGACCAAAGGACAATTATAATATATGAGGTGTATAGTAACCAAAGGTCATTGACCTTAGAGTAAAGCACAGACAAGTCGGTCATGGAACTATTGGTTTGAGAGAGCAATTTCCAATGGTGATATGGCCGCTTGTCGGTTTTTAGAAATGGTATAAAGATGCAAGAGGCGGCAAACAAGCAGAAGCGCATGACTCTGAAAACTCTTCACGAGATGTTGAACGGGATGAGCGTGGAACTGGCAGAGAAGGTTCATCTGCTGTTCATGGCCAACTATATCGACTACTCAGACTGCAAAAAACGGTCGATATCCACCCACCCAAAACGGGGATATCCGTTCAGTTCTCAGGAGTCGATATAAATCGCTTTGAACCATCACGGTTTGAAGCGATTTTTGGTTTTGGAGGGGAGTCAACATCACCCCTACTGACCAATGACGAAGTCGGCTGTTGGGGGAGGATGCCAAGGCAGATCGTTTGAGCTCCGGTGAAAAAAGTGCGAAGAAAATGTGACTGATTGTCGAATATTCTCACGACTCAGCAGAGATAAAGCAAGCTTTTTTTGCATTCGCTGCTCAAAAATTTGGATTGTATGAAAGTTTTTCTTATCTTTGTGGCGGTATTCTACTAATCATCGGTGCATTGGTCATCAGTCATCTATGAAGCGTGGAGCTACATATCGGAACAATGGGTGTGCTCTGTTCGCAAGGATGGGGTGCCCCTGAGAATTGCTCGTTGTTTTGATGAGATAATTACACTAAGATTATAAATGGCAAAATCTTATATTGTCAACAGTAATTATATGAGAGGGTGGAAAGGCTCTGTCATGGGATTTGTTCTAATCCTTTTGGCATTTTCGGCTGTGGAGCCATTAGTCACAGGATTTATAAGTGACAATGTGTTGCCAATAATTGAGAAATGTCATAAGGTATGGCTATGGGCTCTGCTTTTTCTCTTATATATCTATCTTCTTTATATAACTATTAGGGGATGTAAAGAGAAACGGTATGTCTCGCATCGGGCTTATATGATGTTTGTGTTGCCTCTGTGTATAATTTTGTTTTACTATGGGGCTGTAGTTGATATGTTTCCATCTGTCGCTCTTGGCAATAGCTATCGAATCTCTATAGTTATCATTCTCTCGATTCCGATGGGTGTCTATACATGTACATTGCTAAATTGTGTGTTTTCTCAGAAAGTATATATTAGCTTTTTCAGACGTTATAAGTATACTCATGACTTAGCCATTAAGAGGAAGGAAGACGATACGTTTGGATTTACTCCTTATGTTGAGAGACTAGCTCTGAGTATTCTAAGTACTGATGTCTCAAAACACTCTTTCAGCTTAGCCATCACGGGAGAGTGGGGAATGGGAAAATCATCGTTGATGAATCTGCTGTGTAATGAACTGATGGATGAAGATGGGAATAATATAATGTGGTTTAATCCAAGACAATCTCGTTCTGTAGAAACATTGCAGGAAGATTTTATGAATCAGTTCGGTAAAGTAATTGATAGTTATACTCAGATACCTTCAATAGGTAGCACAGTTCAACGATATATAGGAGAATTGAATATTGACAACTCATGGGGCGTTATCAAGAATCTGGTAAACGATCTGGACCGATTCCTCCACGAGAAAGGTGAGTATGAAATAACTAATATACTATTGCGCAGGGGGAAACCTTTGTACGTATTCATTGATGACTTAGATAGATTAACCGCGCCAGAGATGTTGGAAGTGTTCAAACTGATAAATAAGAATGCGGCTTTCCCCTATGTCTATTTCCTTACGGCATTTGATAAAACCAGGGTAAATCATATGCTAAGTAACTATATTGGGCTTTCGAAAGACGAGAACTATAGCGATAAATACTTTAATGGAGAGTATCACCTCCCAGAGAAAGACTATTTCAAGGTGGTGAACAGTATGGCTCGCTTGTTAAGTGACAAGTCTAAAGCATATGGCATGAATATAGGAGGGGCTATTATTTCTGGCTATTGGCAGCAGATACAGCGAACAACAGTTAATGTACTCAAAACTCCTCGTGACTTAATCAGATTCAGCAATGAGTTCATGGCTGGATATAGCAATGTTATAGATGATGTGGTTTTTGTGGATTTGTGGTACTTAATGCTTATTAAATATGTCGCTCCCAAAGTCTATGATGATATTGCAGAAAGATCTTGCCTGATTTCATTAAAGGTGAAAGACGTGATATTCTATGCAATAGATAATGCATACATTTCTAAGATAGGGAATGATAGTGCTATCTCAGTCTTATTAACTTATCTTTTCCCTTTATTTAATGCAAATTCTGATAAGGAGAATCCGATAGGGACTTCGGAATCTGTTAAGAACTTCTTGAACAGCCCGTCATATTGTAGACTATATCTAAGAAAGAATACAAATACTTATCTCTCTCTTGATGCAGGCTCTGACTGTACTAATAATGTTCTAAATCAACTTCTGACTTATGAAAATGAAGAATCTGAGTTGTTGTTCGAAAAACTTTGTAAGAGACATCGGTATACGGTGTATTCGTTCCTTACACATATTATAGATGAAGGCTATATGTCCCCGGATCTTCAGAAACGGGTATTTGTGCTTTTGATGATGATATTTGGAAAGGTGGGGGACTATTTCAAGTTGAAGTATTATCTGATGAAGTATCTTACAAAAGATGAGGAGTTTGACAAACGGAATGAAAGCAAGAATAATCCAAAGGAAGATTATGTCAGAAGTTGCACGGCATATCTGTTGAGAAAGGGTACTGTTAAGTTAGGCGTAGCAAGTCTTCTATTGCAAATTGTAGCTCAACAAAATGTGTCTCCTCGTATCCCTCTGCGAACTACTTTGAAGTTAATAAAGGACTCTGATAATAACGGAACAGTCATGAATCTTATTATAAGTAACTATGTGGAATTGGCTCAAAACAAGCCTTACGAAACTGCGATGGCCATGATGACGTCTTCAGATGATGATACAATATACTCTTTTAATGGAATGGTTCCTCTAAAGGGAATGTGCCGAAATGAATTTGCATTTAACGAACAGCAGTTTCTCAGCGATATCAATAAAAAAAATACTACACTGAAAGCGGCAGTTGAAGATGCCATAGCATCAGTATAGTAACAACCTGATGTGATTACATATGTTGGGAAATAGCCTTAGTAAGAGAAGCAATGCTTTCTCCACTGCGCTCATTTCTGGAATTAAGATCCTAATAGATTTCCCCCAAAACATAGTGAAGATAATCTGTTTTTTACTGCCGAAGATAGAGAAGATGTCGGAGAGTGAGACTACTGAGAACTGGAGTAGGCAATGATTATTTATGTCGTGATAATATGAAACTAGTTGACCATTTTATTAATACTGTAGCGAATTGGTTCTGAGTTTGAGACAGCGTGTCGAAGATACTATCGTTCTTGCGTCCCGATGGTAGCAAGCGGTATTGCTGAGCGCAATAATAAAAGAAAAATACAATTTCCTTTTGTATTTTACTCACTTATTTGTATCTTTGCAATCGGTTACTACTAATCATCGGTGCATTTGGACATCAATCATCCATGGAAAGTATTGCCGAAAATGGACTATCAAAGTTCGCCCTGTTCGTAAGGATGGGGTGACCCTGAGGAGTGGATGCTCACCCATAAAGTCCAGGCAGGATGATATGATCACCGACAGTATTACTAGGTCCAAGACCGAAGGTAGAGATATATACATGTCTTTATACAGAGGTGCAGAGGAAGGGGTTGTCGGTTAGACCTGGCATTACGGACTGGGCATCAATAGAGTATGTGGATGAGAACGTGATTCTTGGGGCAGGCTGAAGATTCTGATAAGGCGTATATCGAGCAGATTATACCGGACAAGATTCGGTATAACATGAAGTGGATAGAGAATCAGGGCGTGGTGGAGTATTTTAAGATTATCTTTAGTACGTTCTGGGGGATTGCGAGATGAGGGCAACGATAACGAAAACCAAAACGAACACGGATGGTTCGGATGGTGCGGATATTATAAGCGATTTTCTGAGTAATAATCATTTATGCGAATTAGGATAATAGGTCTAGCTTCGCATATTAAAACAATCAATTTATGAAGTTCAACAATGTTTCACAGCGTGTGGGTTACTTTATATCCAAGTCGATATTGCAGACCCCAGATGACGTGACAGAGGTGGTTAAGCTACTGGCAGGTAATGATTATTTACCGACAGCATCGGATGAAAACACTGATGACGATGCACAGACGATACGCCTACAGATGGTAAGTAAGGACAAAAGGTATGTCATAGTTATTATGGGAGAAAGTCTGAATGTCATCAGACGAAAAGCAAGTGAGGATGACGAACTTGGAGCATTGCAGGCACATGCAGACAAGTCTGCTGAAATTTTAGCAAAAATACGCGAGCACTACGAATTTGAACTTAAGGATGTGGCAGTAGAGTCAGACTATTATGCTTCATCGGATGAAGAGAACGCTACTGCCTTCTACAATAAATTCGCCATCGGCGATGAAGTGCCTCAGGCTTGGCGATTCAACCGGTTATTTAAAAAACCGATAACAGATATGGAAAATGTGAGTATGCTGGTACATCAAACATTTATGCGCGATGAGGTACAGATGCGGTTTGAAGAAAATTTACAAGACCGTCTACTACTAGAGCTCACATGCTTTAGTAGTTTTAAGGAAATTCCCTCTGATGAAAAGCTTACAAAGGTTATAGCTCATTTTACGACCCATCTGTTAGAAACATACAGACAGTACGATGAATAAGAAATATGTTAATGTAGCCTTACAGGAAAGCATTGAACCGTTGACATTTAGCCAGGGAGAGGCTAAATACGGCCATGTATTTCTGAGTTATTCTTTCGATGAAGGGAAGCCCAAGAAGCGTCGTGATTTCCATGCAAGTTTTGTGAAAAGCGGTGAACGCCCTTTCCGGATGAGATATACTTTTAATCCTATTGCCTTTGAACTGGGAGGCGAGTTGCAAACACGGTCATCTCAATACGGCACAGGGCGACAAGCCCCATGTGAGGAGTATTATCGACAGTATTTTGACAGTCAGAAAAACACTTTCATAAATCTGCTTCTTACCACAGACTTTTATAATGGAGAGACTGATGAGATTGAAACATTGTTTAATAGCTTCCTGAAAAAGAAAAAGCCTGTGGCCCTTAATTGGATTCAGCAGTTGTTTATTGACTCAATAGACCAGCCCAAAGTTTTGGTTGCTATTTTGGAACTGATGCGGCTCTATTCTTATGATGAATTGGCACCAGCTTCTCAGATGATTGCACTTGCAGCCAAAGATATGTCGGATGCAGACATAAAAAATGCCGCGTTCAGCCTCTTTGGACATTGGGGTGACGGGCGAGCTCTGAAATTACTGGAAGCTTACGATTTGCCAGATGATCCATGGTTGGCTATGAAGTACAAAACACTCATCAACGATATCTCGGAATATGGTTTACGCTAGGGAGATTGAAAGTGTAAGTTGGAAGAATAAACCGTCACTTGATGCCGTAAGTGTATCTGACCTGCAGACGAAAGATAATGAAATTTCTGTCTGGGAGGTGAATACAGAACCCTCCAATATGGATGATGTGGCATTGGCGGTTATGTTGAGGCGAGACCGCGTGTGTGAAGTCAATATGGTGTTGATGGATTCTGTCGTTTTGGACACCAACTATAGTATAAAGATGCATCAGACCCCCGGGAACTCGATATTTACTCAGATGAATGGTAAACACAATAATTTCGTTGTACCTACATTTTGGGAGATGGGTTATCTGACAGAATATATACAGCAGACCGTGAGGGACGACTTATCGGGGGCGGTGTACTATTCGGAGCCGCGAATGAAAATCCTTTTGCGCAATGCTTTTAACGGTGGAAGAATAACAGCTGATGATGTCAAAGAAAAGGGAAAGCTCAAAAAGGCTCTGAAAGCGTTGGGGTGCACCATTTGATATAGCGCATAATGTAAAGGTTGAAGATATGACATTAACAACGAAAGAGCAAATTGAGGGTTTCCTTGCTTGTATGTTCCCTGTGACAGTACAAAACGCAGGTCGAGTGATAAGTGAGTTGGAGAGTTGTCGTACCGACTGGCCATTGTTGGCAAACGATTGGAACAAACGCAACGTGTTTGCTCAGGTGTATTTGTCATTAAGTGAGGCGTACTTTAAACAGAAGAACTACAAGAAAGCAGTAGAAACGCTGGAGGAAGGAATAGCGGAATACTTTAAGGTATGTGAGTATTCGTATCCCGTTAAGAAAGATATGTACCACAACCTAGGCATCTACCAGAGTTATTTGGGAGATGAGACAGCGGCGCTAAAATCATTTCGGAAGTTCGTCTTCTATCTGACAATCAATAATATAACCTATAAGAACATTCCTCTTTATTGCTACAAGAAAATCAGTGATTTCACGATTAAGGACCTTAAGAATTCTCAGATAACACTCAGTGACCCTGATGAGTTTGACGATCCGGTGGATTGCCTGGTTTTTCCTTGGATGGAAAAGAACTTTGCGGATGCAAAGACTGATGGAGATAAAGTTGCAGCAAGACTGATGAATGAGGCATTTTCTTACGTCCGTATTAAATGCTTTGTCAGAAATGCCCCTCTTCCGACAGTAAATGACCCTAAGCCAAGTTCAAATGATAAAGCTGAATACAGCAATGTCATTATGTGGCCTACATATGCAGATTATCATAAGGGTGTTTGCATGGAGTATCACTTGCCAAGGGACGTGCAGTCGCCTAATATTGATGAGGAAATAACCTTCTTCCTACAGGATGTTGACTATACAGACACAGTGACGCTAGGTGATACAATCAATATTACAGAAGCTTTTTTCACCAAGAGCATAGAATGGGCATTTGAAAAAGAAACACGACTGCTTTATTATGACACAAAGAGCACAGAGAAGTTCAAGAGCGTAGATGTACCTAAGGAATGCTTGAAAAAAGTGTTTTTCGGAATTAGATGTAACGAAGAAGACATGTACAAAGTAATAAAGGCCCTTGAGGATAACAACGCTGTGGAATTCTACGTCATGAGATTGTCGCCAGATGATATCTATACATTCAAACCTGAAAAAATTGAAGGTGCCCAATTCGTTGCTGCATACGAAAAAAAGCATGCCAAGAATATGGGATGCCTCTTCAACATGGTTAGTGGGGTGATGGAGAAGATAAGCAATCTGTGTAAGTAATTGATAAGAGAACTGAAAGATCAAGCTCATTGCTTGCCAATCTCGTGTTCAATATGTTTAATTTAATTTAGATGCTTCAGGTGGCTAAAAGGTTGTTTCTAAGCCGGGACGTCATACGAAGGTAAGATATTTTTGAGAAAATACCATTCTTAATAAACATATGTCAGAATCACAAAAAAAGGAATATCGGGAGATTCTTGCGCCGCGAAAGGTGATGGAGGGTGACGAGGCGTTCCACAGCATTGAGGAATTGGAATATGCTGTGGCGCAGCCCGAATGTCTGAATATTGCACTGACGGGCAACTATGGTTCTGGCAAGAGTTCTGTCATCCATACGTTCTTAAGCAGAATAGATGAGAAGAAGAAAGTGCTGAAGGTGTCGCTTTCGACTTTTATGCAAGGGGATGATGGAGAACATGAGAATGAAGTCGAGTCGAAGATATTCCAGTATATCCTCTATACTTCAAATGCGAGAAATACACCACAGACGGGATTCAGACGGATTCTGCACCTTTCTAATAAAGAAGCGTGGCGTATCGTGGGACAGATAGCGCTTTTTCTGCTCAGTTTCATTATTGTCTTTGAACCGGTATTGTTGCAGATTCCTGCATTCTATGCTCTCTACGAAAAATGCCTTCCTGAGGTTTGGGGACATAGAATAGACAGGATAGCGGACATCTTTTTTACCATGATAATGGCGGTACTCCTATGCTATTGGTTTGTAGAACTCATAAGAAGGTCATCAAGAATAGGAATAGGACGACTGAAACTGAAGGACTTTGAGATTGAAGCGAAAAAGGATGTGTCGGTGTTTAATCAATGGCTGGACGAAATGCTCTATTTCTTTAAGGCCAATGAGTATGACTATGTTGTCTTTGAAGATCTTGACAGGCTGAAAGAGCCGCAAGGCTTGTTCCTGAAATTCCGAGAAATTAACCTGATGCTGAACTGTTCTGACTATTTCAAGAAAAAAAATAAGACCATCAGGTTTATCTATGCTATTCGCGATGATGTGTTTCAGGAGGAGATGAGAACCAAGTGTTTTGACTATATTGTGCCAGTAGTGCCCAAAGTTGACAGGTTTAATGCTGCAGACTATATTGTAGAGCACTATCAGGAGGTTGTCAAAGACATTGATATCAAGGATATAGAGGGCTTGACCTCGTATATTGGTGGTATGAGAGAACTTTATAACATCATGAACGAGTATATGCTTTACCAGCAGGTGGTGCTGAAAAAGCAGATGTCGGAAACAAAGCTCTTGGCTATCGTCATCTACAAGAATCTCTTCCCAAAGGACTATGCCATGGCTCATCGTAAAAAGGGATGTCTTGCCAGTGTATTTGACAATAAGACGGATTTTACCTCTTTGCTCACCAAGGATGATGATGACAGGATTTCACAGTTAAATGACTCTATCGCCAAAGCTCGCGAGGGTGTCATTAAAATAAGAACTGCTGCCTTGGGCTGGCTCAGAAACAACCTCCATGTCGATTTGCTGTATGACGAGGTGGGGGCTTACACTTTGGAGGAGGTTGCTGAAAAGGATGAACTCTATCGCAAATACGAACACGACCAGTTTGATAAGTATCGATACACTGACAATGATGAAAGAGGGACACAACCATACAACCTCAGATTCAGGCAAATCATCAACAATCTGGATCCCGACAATGATTATTATGAGAGTATCTCAGCGGCAGAAGGTCAGTTGAATGAATTGTATGAATCTAGAAATAAGGTACTGCGCCACAAGAGACAAATAGAAGACGAAAGCTTGAAGGACATTATCAGAATCATTGACAATAGTGAACAGTCGCTAAAAATCATAGGGGAGATATGCAAAAGAAGTCAGGAAGAGGATTATAAAGAGCAGATTCCCGCCCAGCTTCCCTCTATATTGCACATGTTCATACGCAACGGATATATTGCGGCAGACTACAGCAACTATATGTCTTTCTCGTACGATGGAGCATTGACAACATCTGATAAGGAATACTTTCACTCGGTATTACAGGGAACAGCCCTTGAATTCGACAAAAAGATTGACCACCCGGATGGTATTATAGCTAAACTCCAGCATGAGAATAAGATACATCACAGCATTCTGAATTACAGGATGCTGGAGTATCTTCTTAGTGTGGGTAAAAGAGAGGACTTGGATTGCTTTATAGAGGCAGCACGGAGTAACCCCAGGTTTGTGACGGCATATTACCGTGAGGAGAACCATAAGGATGCTTTCTTTCAGAAGCTTTTCAGCGGGTGGCATCACTGTATTGATGCTATTAATGCAAAAGCAGATAATCAGGATCGGGAAATTATGTTGGAACTCTTTTTTATAGTTGCACCAACCAACATTCCACTTAATAACAAGGAAATAGAACAACTTAATGACCTGTATCCTTTTTTGGATGCTCGATATGGCAAGTTTGACCAACAGAAGATAATTGATTTGGTTAATCATTACCAACTTAGATTTACTAAGCTGGTGGAACCGAAGGCTGTCACGAATGTTATTTTCGGATATGTCGTAAATAACGGGCGTTTTGACATTACGACTGATAATCTCCGAGTAATATATGGGGCTGATTTTGATGTGCGTTCATATTCCAAGATTATGGAAGGAGGAAAGGAAATAGCTGGCTATCTGAATCAGTATATTGGAGAAACCTATGCTGCAATTCCTGTTTCTGACAGTCAAGAGTCTGAATCCGCTATCAGAGCATTGGTTGGCTTCGAAGCATTGAGCGTAGGGGAGCTGAAACCATTTGTTGAACGACAGGAACAGGTTCTTCAGGAATGGGGCGGAATTCGCAAGGACTGCATGCCGCTGTTTATAAAGGCAGACAAGATCAAGGCAACTTGGACAAACGTGAAGGAGGCATATACACAAATGACGGAAAAGAAGGATATGCTTGATTTTGTTAAACGACATGTCGATGAGCTCGCAGAACAGAAGGCAAATGATGTGGAGATGGAATTGCAACAATGGCTGCTAGGTGATAATGAATCGCTGAACGATGAACAATATGGCAAGATTGCGCCATGCTTTGATGAGCAGTTCTTGGTAGATGATGTGAAAAATCTCACTGACTATCGCTTAAGTAAGCTCCTTATGGTTAATCTGATTGATTATTCTGAAGAATTCTCTGCATTCTTTGCAGAAAAAGCACCACGTTTGTTTGCAGAATACTTGATTCATTTCTTTGACAAAGTTATTGATGATGAGGGTTTTCCTCATATTATAAGTAATGCTGTTGGTATCGAAATACTAGGATCACAATTAGAATCAAGTCAAAAGATTGCATTCCTAAACAGCTTGGCTGTACTACATGACGATGCTGACATAGAGCACTTCGCTCACATGATAGTATCATGCTATAATGATTTTGGTGTGGATGAAAAATCAGATGTAAACTTGATTGTGGATGCTTTGGAAGCAGACAAGGCAACAGAATCCTGGTATGTAAAGATATCGCTTATCAACAAGGTAAACTCAGTATGGGTCTATGATAAGACTCGTGAGGAAAGAATGTTGAACAGTCTTGGTGGTGAGTATAAGAAACTGAATGAACTGTTTGGCACGGCTCATTTTGAAGACAAAGAAGTGAACACTGCGCTACTTGCTTATCTCAAAGATAATGACCACTATGTCAATAAGATATATCCACCTGTTGACGGACAGATTAAAGTGACGTTTAAGAGTAAGATGTAGAGACCGTGTGTGAAGTTATTATATTCAAATGCACATTCGAACCGGCATACACCATCGAGGAGATTGTGTAGGCGATGAAGAAGGTGACGGGTTTGACTCAGGCAGTGCCGTATATCCCGAACAGTATTATCATGCCATTGGCTGGTTGCTTGAAGAAGATTGGCAGCCCCATGGACATCTGCCCAGCCAGAGTAAAGAAGCTCCAGATATCAACGAACATCTGCGGCAAGAAGATGGCTTCGTCAGGTTACCAATTCAAGTGGACATTTGAAGAGGCGCTGGCGGATTGGTACAAGGATAATAAAGGACAATACTTGGAATAAATTGTGTCGTTGGGATGTCGCGTGATGTCACGTGGGTTTTAAGAAACCAAACGAAAGAAGCAATGAGGTAGTGGCACTTATGTAATGAGACTATGAGCATGATAAGGAGGAACGGCATAGGGAATGTCCAAGGACTGTAAAGTGCTTTGGGTGTTCCCTATGTGTGGTAAAAAGATACGCCTATAGGCCGGGATGTTTGTGTGGATGTTTGTCTGCTAACAATTAAAAAAACGTTTTTAGAATAGGGGGGGACTCGTGTCTGCGAGATGTAGCCGAGTCTCAGATTCTGAGTTTAACTAAAAAGGGAAAAGAAGGTATCTCAGAAGCAGATGGTCATCTTCATAGATAGGGATGGGGTACAGAACTACAACTGGGACGTCGGAGAATTATCAATCGCTGAAAGATTAAGCTAAGATGGGAAACGACACATCAATAAACGACAATTTATGGCATATGTTATCATCGCCATAGAGATACTGGCGGTTGTGGTAATTCTGTCGTGGTTCCTCTTGTGAGGCTACCCTAAACACAAAACCGCGGACTTGGGAAAGATGGTATCGGTGTGCCTGTGTATAATGTGGCGATGAAAGGAGTGTTTTCCTCATCCCAGAATAACTAAAACTATATAACTATGTACAAAAGAATTATTACTTACAATTTTGTTTCCGATGACACGAGAGCATCTTTCGTGGAGTTTTTAACAGGACTGGATTTTGAGGAGCAACCTGATCAGTCTACCTATGCTCAAAGGAGAAGAAATCCACAGCATTTAGATGATCTTAAGGCCGCAATTACAAGATGGAGTCGAGATGTAGAGTTGAGTGCTGATGACCATGTTGAGATATATTATCTTGCCAGAGTTGATAGGAATAATATGCTGATAAATCGGCATGATATGCATTATAATGCAGGAAATAGGGATATAAGATAAGAAGTTCCTTAGTAGATCAGATTATTAATAATACAACCTAAAACAATAAATATGGACTTGAATTGCAAAAAACGGTCGATATCCACCCACCCAAAACGGGGATATCCGTTCACTTTTCTGACTAGTTCATCCTAATGGCGCTGCAAATTTAATCATTTTCTGTAACATCACTCTTTTTTGTCGATTTTTTCTTCCGCATACTCTCTCCTTTGAGATCAAAACGTACAGCCGTGTGCACGATTCTGTCAAGGATGGCATCAGCAGCAGTGGTATTTTTCTTGAGCACGTCGTACCAGTTTGAAACTGGCAATTGAGACACGATGATAGTGGACTTCTGACCATGTCTGTCCCCGATAATCTCCATAAAGTCTAACAGTTGCTGCCCATCAAGCACTTTGATTCCAAAGTCATCGATAATGAGCAGGTCTGTCTGCGCAAGCTTGGTGAAGAAACGATGCAGAGTGCCAGAGACTCTGGCTCTCAGGGGGCTGCACTCCTATGCACTTGCTGTCCACGAGCTGACAGACAAATTTGTAGTTGTATTTCCCATGCTCGATGGCTGTCTTGCAAGCAGTCCTAAAGATAATAGGATCTGTGCTTCTCTGCAGGCTCATCAAGCCATCACAGCTTCTGTAATGCATTTCTGGGGGCAGCTTCGATGTCATTAAAGTACTGTGAGATGGCATATACAAAGTCTTCAGTGCGCTGAGAAGGGACAAACAGTATATAGCCATAGTCGCTGGCTGGCAGCGAAGCCACAAAGGTCTGCGTCTTGATTATCTCACCAGTCTCTCTGTCGACATAGCCTAATGTGTCACCAGTATAGTCCAGAAAGGCTTTTTCACCTCCCACGTACAGGTCTGTGAGAATGGTAGATGCCTTTTTCTCCTTATCCATGCCTACCTGAGTGGCTGCTTTGCGGTTGGAGACGTTCTGCTTTTTCAGTAGCAGCAATTGCTTGATCTGACTCATACTCTTCGTTTTACCTGCCATAACAATGCGTCTTTGAATTTGATTCTTTGACGCAAAGGTAGGAAAAACTTGTCAG
>OCTX012216959.1_pt1 | contig 13457 bp, 19 predicted proteins | sample 1539691 | NCBI WGS metagenome assembly OCTX01 (sample SAMN02144231, study PRJEB22623) | gut metagenome | biome: sheep rumen | host: Ovis aries | place: New Zealand
GGCAAGAAAGCTGATCGACCGGATTGCCGGCAACGGCTGGCGGATCCCGTCCGGGATCGATCCTAAGACATACACACCAACACCATTGAAAGGAGCTGAGGCAGAATGGGCCAAGATCGGGATCTGGACCTGAGAGAGCTGCTGCCGTATATTGACCCGGCAGAGCTGAACTATCAGGACTGGCTCAACGTGGGCTTGGCGTTGCATCACGAGGACTACCCCTGCGATGTGTGGGATGAATGGAGCCGGAATGACTCCAGATACCACCCCGGAGAATGTGCCTCCAAGTGGGCCGGATTCGGTCACAGCGGTGGCGCTCCTGTCACTGGCGGGACGATTGTCCAGATGGCCAAGGACCGGGGCTGGCAGCCCTGGTCCGGCCAGGACGCGGAGCTGGACTGGGACTCCGAAATCGGAGGCCGGGAGATTGGCGTTGTAGTCAAAGACACAGCCTGGGTGGAGGGCAGGGAAATCTCCGAGCCCTCTGCCTGGGATCCGGTGGCTGACCTGGTCCGGTACCTGGAGACGTTATTTGATTCCACCGAAAATGTCGGCTATGTGACCACCAGCTTCGAGCGGGATGGCAAATTTCTGCCGACGAAGGGCTCCTGGGACCGGACTGCCGGAGAGCTGATTCAGGCCTTGAACAACTGCGGCGGCGATATCGGCGCTGTCTTGGGTGATTACAATCCGGAGGTTGGCGCCTGGATCCGCTTCAACCCGTTGGACGGACGAGGCTGCCGAAACGACAATGTCACAGACTACCGCTTTGCCCTGGTGGAATCCGATCACATGGAGTTGGAGAAGCAAAACGCCCTGGTCCGGGAGCTGGAGCTGCCAATTGCAGCCCTGGTCTATTCCGGCGGCAAGAGCGTCCATGCCATTGTTCGTATCGAGGCGGCCACCTACGAGGAGTACCGGCAGCGGGTGGACTTCCTGTATACCATTCTTCGGAAGAACGGGATGGACGTGGACACCCAAAACAAGAACCCCTCCCGTCTCTCCCGGATGCCCGGCGTCATGCGTGGCCAGCACAAACAGTTCCTGATCGATACCAATATCGGCAAAGCCTCCTGGGGCGAGTGGCGTGAATGGATCGAGGCCTGCACAGACGATCTGCCGGACGCGGACAATCTGGCCAGTGTCTGGAACGACCTGCCGCCCCTGGCCCCGCCTCTGATCGACGGCATTCTCCGGCAAGGCCACAAGCTCCTGCTGGCAGGACCGTCCAAGGCTGGCAAGTCCTATGGTCTGATTGAGCTCTGCTGCGCCATAGCCGAAGGCAGGGACTGGCTGGGCTGGCCTTGTGCCCAGGGTCGGGTGATGTATGTCAACCTGGAGCTGGACAAGGCGTCTTGCCTGCACCGCTTCGCCGACATCTACCAGGCAATGGGCTGGGCCCCGCGGAATATCGGCAACATCGACATCTGGAACCTCCGCGGCAAGTCCGTCCCCATGGACAAGCTGGCCCCAAAGCTGATCCGCCGCGCCGCAAAGAAAAACTACATTGCTATTGTCATAGACCCCATCTACAAGATCATCACCGGCGATGAAAACAGCGCCGATCAGATGGCCGCCTTCTGTAATCAGTTCGACCGGGTGGCCACGGAGCTGGGCTGCGCCGTAATCTACTGCCACCACCACAGCAAGGGAAGCCAGGGGCAGAAGCGATCCATGGACAGAGCCTCCGGCTCCGGCGTCTTTGCCCGTGACCCCGACGCCCTGCTGGACATGATCGAGTTGGAGATCACTGACGCTGTTTACACCCAGGAAGAAAACAAGGCTGTCTGTGCGCTCTGCATTGGTGCCCTGCAGTATTACATTCCCGGGCGCTGGCAAGAGCTCTACAGCCAGGATGACGCCTGCTCCGCCTCCAGGATGCTGGAGATCTGCCGCATAAACCTGGCCGCCGGGCCAATGGAGGATCTGACCCGTCAGACAGAAAGCAGAAAGAAGCAGGTTCGGGCCCGCACTGCATGGCGCATCGAAGGCACCCTCCGGGAGTTCCCGAAGTTCCCTCCGGTCAACCTCTGGTTCGACTATCCCCGGCACCGGATGGACGATACCGGCATTCTGGCCGACCTCGCCTCCGGGGACGGATACACCGCAAAGGGGAGCCCCTATAAGGCCAATTTCGGCAACAAAAAGACAGCGCAGGAGAGAGCCAAAGAAAGAAAAGACTCTTACATTACCGCCTATGACGCATGCCGGATTGACGGTGCTGTCACCGTAGCTGCTATGGCCGAGTACCTGGGAGTTACCGAGAAAACCGTCAGAGGTAACCTAAAAAACAGCTCCGATTTCGTCGTTTCCGGCGGGTACGTCGTGGATAAACGGAAGGGAAATTCTCGATAAAAGGAAATTTCACTTCGGAGGGAAATTCTCGATTATTTATCGACTTTTTCCCTGATGAGGGAAATTCTCGATTATTTATCGACTTTTTCCTTCCGGAAGGAAATGTACTCCCCTACGGGGAGTAACGGTAACCGTTCCCTACGGTCACGGGGGAGAAAAGGCGGGCTTAAAAAGCGCCCGCCATTTCCTCCCCGACCGTGACAAACGCGCACACAAAAGCGGAAAGGAATTGTAATCATGACAGATAAACAATTTGAAAAACTGATGGAGCAGCTTTTCACTATGAATGAATCCTTGAAACAGATCGCAAATACCTTGGAAGACTTGAACGAAGATACCAGCGACCTCTGCAACGGCCTGGTAGCAGATCCGGAGGATAATGATTGCATCATCTCCGTTCCTTCGATGTTGATGCAGATTCTGGATGACATGTAGAAGGGAGTAGCTTATGATTCAATTTTTTGTCCCCCTGCGGAAAATCCCCTCGGTGACCCAGCAGGAGCACAAAATCAGCACCCGGGGCGGCAGGCCCCGGATCTATGAGCCGGCGGAGCTTAAGGCTGCCCGGCAGCTCTTCCGGGATCACTTGGCGCAGCACCGCCCAGAGGCCCCGCTGGAGGGCCCTGTGGAGCTGACTGTGGTCTGGTGCTACCCGGCCACTCAAACGCATCCGGAAGGCGCCTGGAAGACCTCCAAGCCCGACACCGACAACCTGGTGAAGATGCTGAAGGATGAAATGACCCGCCTGGGCTTCTGGAAGGATGACGCCCAGGTCTGCTGTGAACTGGTAAGCAAGATCTACGACCGGCGCTCCGGCGTGGCGATCCGCGCCAGAAGCCTGCAGCCTACGATTCAGGAGGACGCCGAAAGTGCACAAGGCGGATAAACGACAATGCTGCATCATTACCACAGAGGCTATGATCAAGGCACAGGAGATGATGGAACGGGCAGAGACGCGTAGAGACCTGAAAATCGCAGAAGCGGTCTTCCAGCTGGCGTATACACTTGAGCTGTTGCTCAAGGACCCGTCTGTAAAGGAGTGATAACGATGCCAAAGAAAACCATCTCGATTTCTGAGGATGAGGCTGAGATCCTCTACACCCACCTGGATACCTCCATCCTGGCTGAGATCCGGGCTGTCGCGGAGGACTATGACAACATGCAGTACCTCGTCACGCTTTGCAACATCTATCAGCGCTGCAAAGCTGTAGTCGAGGCGAAAAAGGAAAGGGGAGAGCTCGATGGATCAGACCTATGCAGCCTCGGATAGGGAAGATTGGATCGAGGATCTGGCCTTCCACGGAGCGGAGATGCCCAAGGGACTGAACTTTGCCGAGCAGCTGCTCTTCCTGCGTTATCGATACCTCTACGCCTATGCTGCGCAGATCCACATGGACCCCGAGCAGGGGAAGCGGGAAAAGCAGGAGATCCTGGTTACATACCTGGTGGATCTGGCCAACCACAAGCTGTATCTCGGCTGCAACGATATGTGGAAGCGGGTGGAGGCCGCCGCGAACGCGATCCGGAAGGATCCGGAGCTCTACAACAACGATAAGGTCCGGGACATGATGATTGCCCTCTATGGCAAGGTCGACGAAAGACCGCCGGAAGTGGCCGCACAATGAAAGGAGAAATGACCATGAATGAGAATCAACGGAAGATCTGTCTCCGAGCAATCGACCATTTTGGGGTATCGGCCCAGAAATGGAAGCTGGTCGAGGAGCTGGGAGAGCTGCTAGTGGAGATCGCTCGGGAGCAGATCGGCAGAGACAACAAAGACGCCATCCGGGAAGAACTGGCCGACGCCACGATCATGTGCGAGCAAATGCGGATCGTCTACGGCCCCAAAGAGGTTGACAGCTGGATCCGGCGGAAGCTGACCCGGCTCTGCCTCCTGCTGCGGCCGAAGTTCGGCACCCAACAGAGGGATGGGAGGTGATCCGGCATGATCAACCGAACCCGTAAGCTCCGGCAGGACGTACAGCGCCTGCTGCGAGAGGACTACAATCAACGCAAGGCACAACTTGAGCTCCTGCCGGAGCGCATCGCAACGGAGCGTGCCAGGCTCACCTCAATCCGGTCCGCGTCTGCCGAGAGCGCTGCGGTCCGTGGCGGCGGGGGAAACATCCGGCAGGAGCGGGATACCACCATCCTGGTGGAGATTGACCGCCTCACTGCGGAGCTGAAGCTGGCGCAGATGGAGATCCAGACTATTAACAGGATCCTGGACACCCTGACCAAGGATGAGCGCCAGACCGTGGAGCTTATGGATCTGAATCGGCAGAAGGGCGCGGTGGATCGGCTGTGTGACGAGCTGCACTACGAAAAATCAGCGGTCTACGATATCTATGACACAGCTCTCGACAAAATCGCAATGCTGTATTTCGGCCGAAAATGAAGCACCTGGCAGAGCGCGAAATCGCCACGCGTGCCGTGGAGGAAGTTTCCGAAGCTGTCAGACGCAATCGCAGCACGGTGCGGCAGGAGCTGCAGCGGCTCGGTCTCGACCGGAGAGTTTTCTTCGCGTGGAGATCATGGGAGTGCGTGCCGTCCACCTTTGCACTCTCACGGATGTGTGCGGCAGGCTACGACGTGGTCTACATCCTGACCGGACGGCGCTGCAGCTGACGTTTTGCCGTGGAAAAAATGCGGAAACTTTTTCCGAAAAACCATGGTATAATGATACCATCAAAAAATGCGAACAGGCGACAGGGGAGACCTTGCCGCCTGTTTTGTTTGCCCCGGAGGTGAGACCATTGTGGCGACGGGCAAATATCAACGTTGGCTGGAGCCGCAGGGTCTGGAGCTGCTGAAGGGCTGGGCCCGGGACGGGCTGACAGATGAGCAAATCGCTCACAACATGGGCATCACTCGCAAGACCCTCTACGTCTGGAAATCCAGATACGGTGCCATTTGTAACGCCTTAAAAGAGGGCAAGGAGCTGGTGGACATCCAGGTGGAAAACGCCCTGCTGAAGCGGGCACTTGGATATGACTTCCAGGAAACCAAGGTAGAGAAATCCGACAAGGACGGCACGAAGATTGTGCAGACTCTCAAGCACGTTCCGGGGGACACCACCGCCCAGATCTTCTGGCTGAAAAATCGCCGCCCGGACAAGTGGCGGGACCGGCGGGACGCCGCCCTCTACACTGCCCAGGAGCAGCAGGACGCGGTCAGCGATTTCCTGGCCGCCGTAAAGCCCAAGCGGGCGGAATTGGAGGCCCTCTATGCCGCCGAAGAATAGCAAGCCCTTCTCCTTCCGGCCCTTCTCTCCCAAGCAGCGGCGGCTCATGTACTGGTGGGCAGAGGGGAGCCCCTACCGGGACCTGCCCATGATCATCGCCGACGGAGCAATCCGGTCCGGGAAGACGGTGGCCATGCTCTGCGGCTTCTTTCAGTGGAGCCTGGAGACCTTCCCCCAGGGAGAAACCTTCATTCTGGCGGGGAAGACCATCGGCTCCCTGCAAAAGAACGTCATCAAGCCCGCCCTGGAGATCCTCTCCGCCTGGGGCCTGGCCGCCCACTACGTCTCCACCGGTTCCGAGCCCCGGATCGAGGTGGGCGGCAGCGTCTACTACCTCTACGACGCCCACAACGAGCGGAGCCAGGACAGCCTTCAGGGCCTCACCGCCGCCGGGGCCCTGGCCGACGAGGTGGCCCTCTTTCCCCGGAATTTTGTGGAGCAGATGATTGGCCGCTGTTCCGTGGAGGGCGCCCGGATCTGGCTCAATTGCAACCCGGAGCACCCGGCCCACTTCGTCAAGACGGAGCTGATCGACAAGGCCGCTCAGAAGGGCATCTACCACCTCCACTTTCTGATGGAGGACAACTGGTCCCTGTCGCCCAAGACCCGAGACATGTATGCGCGGATGTACACCGGTGTGTTCTACCGCCGCTTCATCCGGGGAGAGTGGGCCATGACCGACGGCCTGGTCTATCCACTCTTCGCAAACGAGCCGGATCAGTTCATTATTCAGACGCCGCCTCCCATCCATCACGCGGTGGTGGGGGTGGACTTCGGCGGCACCAAGTCCGCCCACGCCTTCCAGCTAATGGGCTTCACCCCCGGCTTTCGGGAGCTGGTGCTGCTGGATGAGCTCTACCACCCCAACACCGAGGGCAGCGTCTGGAGCCCTGCCCAGCTGGAGGCGGCCTACGTGGACTTTGTCCGCCGGGCCAGGCAGCGGTACCGGGTCTATGAGGCCCGCTGTGACAGCGCAGAGCAGACCATGATTCAAGGGCTCCGGGTGGCTTCCTTCCAGGCCCGGCTTGGGGTGGAGATCCAGAACGCCGTCAAGGGCCCCATCAACGACCGCATCGCCTTTTTCAACTCCATGATGGCCCAGGGCCGCTTCAAAATCTGTGCCAACTGTACGGCCACCGTCAAGGCCCTGCGGGAGGCGGTCTACGATCCCAAGGAGAAGACAAAAGACGTCCGCCTGGATGACGGCACCACCAACATCGACAGCCTGGACGCCATGGAATACACCGTGGAGCCCATGATGCACGACATCCTCTATATCGGAGGCAAGAAATGAAAGCAATTACGCAGTATCTCCAGCGCCTTGGCTACACCACCGCCAAGGATACCTGGTACAATCTGATTGAGCTCTGGGCCCGGTGGTACCGGGGCAAGGTGCCGTCGGTCCACTGCTATTCCACCTACAACGGCCGGAAGAGCGTCCGGCGCACCCGTCAGAGCCTGGGCATGGCCAAGGCCATTGCCGAGGACTGGGCCAACCTGCTGCTCAACGAGCGCGTGACCATCACCGTGGAGCAGCAGCAGGCCCAGGAGCAGCTGGAGCAGGTACTTCTGACCAATGGCTTTTGGAGCCGGGGCAATCAGCTGATCGAGCAGACCATGGCCCTGGGCACCGGCGCCCTGGTGGAATTTCTTGACGCCGACGGCGCCGTGAAGATCGACTACGTCCGGGCGGGAATGATCTATCCCCTGACCTGGGACAACGGCAGGATCACCGAGTGCGCCTTCGCCTCCGAGCGGGCCAAGGGCAGACAGACCATCGTCTATCTCAACATCCACCGGCTGGAGGCGGGGCGCTACGTGGTGGAAAACCACCTATTTGAGCGCAACGGCTCCAGCCTGCGGGAGCTGGAGCTGCCGGAGGATCTGGAGCCGGAGGTCCGCACCGGATCCTCGGTGCCCCGGTTCCAGATTTTGAGCCCAAACATCGCCAACAACCTGGACCCGGACAGCCCCATGGGCATCTCCGTCTATGCCAACGCCCTGGATCAGCTGGCCGCCACGGACCTGGTGTTCGACTCCTACTGCAACGAGTTCCGGCTTGGCAAGAAGCGCATCATCGTCCCCCAGTCCATGACCCGAATGGAGATGGAAAAGGACGGCACCTTCACCCCCACGTTTGACGATAACGACGTGGAGTTCTACTCCATCCCCCAGGAGCAGGGGCAGAACAACAAAATCGACTCCATTGACCCCGAGCTCCGGGCGGAGGCCCACGACCGCGGCATGCAGATGATGCTGAACCTGGACAGCTGGAAATGCGGCTTCGGCACCCGGCGCTACATCTTCCAGGACGGCCAGGTGAAGACTGCCACGGAGGTTGTTTCCAACAACTCCGACCTCTACCGGAACCTGCGGAAGCATGAGCTCCTGCTGCGGCAGGCCATCACCGGCCTGGTGGAGGCCATCGGGGATATGCTCTCGGTGGACATGGGTGCCGTCACCGTCACCTTCGACGATTCCATCATCGAGGACGCGGAGAAGGAACGACTCCAGGACATCCAGGACGTCCGGGACAGCATCATGGCCTCTTGGGAGTACCGCGCCAAGTGGTACGGGGAGGACCCGGAGACCGCCAAGGCCGCTGTGGCGGAGCTGGGAGGCCCGGAGCTGACGTTCCGGGAGTAAGTCATGCTGGACCCCGAATACCTCGCCCAGCTCCCCGAGGCGATCCTGAAGCTGTGGCGGCAGGCGGAGGTCTCTATCCTGAAGGACATGGCCCGCCGGATTTCCACATATGACTACTACATCCCCGCAGCAGACCACCAGCATGAGCGTCTTCTGGCCGCCGGGCGGACCAACCGTGAGATCCTCACCACGCTGTCCGGGCTGACCAGACGGTCAGAGCAGGAGCTTCGTGATATGATGGTGGAGGCAGGCAGCCGCTGCCTGCGGGGAGATATCGCAGTCTATACAGCAGCCGGGCGCAAGCCGCCCAGGCTCAGCGATAGCAAGGCCCTGCAGGCAATCCTCAACGCCGGCTACCGGGCCACAGTCCAGACCATGCGCAACCTGACCAGAACCACCGCCCAGACCGCCACAGGGCAGTTTGAGCGGGCTTTGGATCTGGCCTGGCTCCAGGTCTCCTCCGGGGCGTTCGACGCGGAGAGCGCCGCCAGAAGCGCCATCAAGAACCTGGCTGCGCGGGGGATCGAGGCGATTGTCTATCCCTCCGGGCATGCGGACACAGCGGAAACCGCCGTGCGCCGGGCCGTCCTCACCGGGGTCAATCAGACCGCCGCACAGCTGCAGGAGGAGCTGGCAGACGAGCTGGACTGTGATCTGGTGGAGGTCAGCGCCCACGCCGGGGCCCGCCCCGAGCACGCAGTCTGGCAGGGGAAGATCTACTCCCGCTCCGGCAAAAGCGATAAATACCCAGATTTCCGCAGCGCCACCGGCTACGGCACCGGGGCGGGCCTCTGCGGGTGGAACTGTCGCCACACCTTCGGCCCCTACATCGAAGGCAGCCCCCGGATCTGGACCGACGAAAAGCTGGCCGAGCTCAGCGCCCCGAAGTATGAGTACCAGGGCGAGAAGTACACCGAGTACGAGGCCCGGCAGAAGGAACGATATTTCGACAGGAATATTCAGCGCTGGCGCCGGGAAGAGGTCGCTATGAAAGCGGCGGAGCTGGATAATTCAGAGGCAAGAGCAAAAGTAAAGGCTTGGACGGCACGGAAGAAAGATTTTCTTTCAAACCGTATCACCTTGGGGGTTGCAAATCCGAACACAGGTGGTATAATTGAAACAGAGATGTTCCATAAGACAAATTCGCCAGAAAGGCCATTTAAGCCGGTTTCTGAACGGCGCTTCAATGAATTGACAATAGCAGTTCGGAAACAAGGGGCGAAAGTCATTCGCGGGACAGAGGAAGTCGAGCGGCACTTAGCATATAATAATGCTTCTGCCTCAACGATGGGTAGTACGTTGATGTTCAGATCAGATGCTTGTATAAGCGAAGTAATTGAGGAAACGTACCATTTTGATCAAAATAGAAGAGGCTTAAACGACGATAAGCCTGCAAAACTGCGGACGATTCTGAATGAGATTGATGCGAGAGAATACATGCTGAATAATGCTCGAAAGTTTGGAATTCCTCAAAATGAATGTGAGCACTTAAGCAATCAGCTTGCAAGCTATCGCGAACAACTTGAACAATGGGAGGAGGGGTAGGCTGTGACAAAAGTTATTTCACAATTTGCAGTTCCAGACGAAGGTACAATTTTGCAGCTTGACGGTCCTACTCCAATGGCTCCGTACAGTAAATATCGTATCGATGGAGTTGATTATGAACCCGTCCTTGTTTACGATTTACCGCTTTGCATCGGTATCCGAGAGTCTGGAGATTTTGTAGGAAAAACAATCGAATTTATCTAAAACCACCACTTTTCGGAGCGGTGGTTTTTCTATGCCAGAACCGGCGGACAAGCGAGGCTTGTCCCTGCAATTGAATCTGTTGACGAAGGCACGATGCAGCAGCACCGTGCTTTTTTCATACTCAAAATCAAAGAAAGGATGAACGATATGGAATTTCTCAAGGACCTGTTCCCGGAGGGGAAGGCCCTGACCTATGAAGAGCTGTCCAAGGCTGCCAGGGACAAGGGCTTTGAGGTGGTGAACGCCGCCGGCGGCGCATACGTGCCCAAGGCCAGCGTGGAGACCCTCACCGGACAGCTGAACGAGGCCAACAACAAGCTCAAGGGCTACGATCCGGACTGGGAGAAGAAGATGACTGCCGACCGGGAGAAGCTGGAGCGGGAGCGGATGGACTTTGCCATTGAGCAGGGAATCCGCAGCTCCAAGGCCCGGAACGTGAAGGCTGTCCAGGCCCTCATCGACCGGGACAAGCTCAAGTATGCCGGCGGGGAGGTCATCGGCCTGGACAAGCAGCTCCAGGATCTCCGCAAGGGCCAGGACACCGCCTTCCTCTTTGAGGCGGAGGCGGCGCCCAAAAAGACCGGCCTCTCTCACCAGGGTGGGAGCGCCGGCGCTGAAAAGAAAGACTCTGCCAACGCGGCACTGCGTGCCCTGTTCGGCAGGTAATAAAACACAAAGGAGGAAAACATTATGCCCGTTTCTATCATCGACCGGGGGGCTGCTGAGGCTCTGATCCAGGAGCAGCTGGCCCCCGCCATTCTGCAGGACACCCCCAAGAACTCCATCTTCCTTCAGCTGGCCCGGCGGATGCCCAACATGACCAGCAAGACTACCCGGATGCGTGTGCTGGACGTGCTGCCCACTGCCTACTGGGTCAACGGCGACACCGGCATGAAGCAGACCAGCGCCCAGGCCTGGGCCAACAAGTACATGACGGCTGCCGAGCTGGCCGTCATCGTGCCCATCCCCGAGGCGGTGCTGGACGATACCGACACCGACATTATGGGTGAGATCCAGCCCCGGATCCTGGAGGCCATCGGCAAGCGCGTGGACGAGGCCTGCATCTTTGATGTGGACCGTCCCACCGAGTGGCAAGGCCAGGCCGGTATCCTCACCGTGGCCCGCCAGGCCGGCAACAACGTATCTCCCGGTGCGCTGCCGGACTACTATGATCTGCTGCTGGGCACCGGCGGCGTCATCTCCAAGGTGGAGGAATCCGGCCGTATGGTCACCGGCGCCATCGCGTCCATGGCCATGCGGGCCAAGCTCCGCGGCATCCGCGGGGAGGACGGCCATCCCATCTTCAAATCTGACATGCAGGGCGCGACCCAGTACGCCCTGGACGGTGCCCCCATGTACTTCCCCACCAACGGCGCGTTTGACCAGACTGCGGCGCAGCTGGTGGTGGGCGACTGGTCCCAGGCTGTCTACTCTATCCGCCAGGACATCACCGTCAAGATCCTGGACCAGGGCGTGATCCAGGACCCCGCCACCAAGGAGATCGTCTACAACCTGGCCCAGCAGGACATGATTGCCATCCGTGTGGTGTTCCGCATGGGCTGGGCCCTGCCCAACTTCGCGACCCGGATGGACCCCGACCGTCTCAGCGTGCCCTTCGCCTATCTGGAGCCCGCTACCCCTGTCACCACCAAGACCGTCACCTACACCGTCCAGGACGGTGAGGAGAATGCCATCGGGGGTGCTGTGGTGGAGATCAGCGGCGCCCGGGTCAAGACCAACGCCGACGGGGAGGCTGCCTTCACCCTGCCCGCCGGGGACTACACCGTGAAGGTGAAAGCCAAGGGCTACAAGGCCTACGGCGAGGAGCTGACCGTAGCTGCGGCAGACGTAGAGAAGACCGTCACCCTGACGGCCGTGAGCTAAGGCTATGCTGGCGCCCTACGCCTGGTACCGGGACACCTACGGCGGCAAGCTGACGGAGGAGGAATACAAGCCCGCCAGCTTCCGGGCAGACGCCTACCTCCGGCAGCTCACCACCGGCCACTGTGACAACCCCAATCTGCCTGGGCCGGTGGCCAACGCCGTGAAGGGCGCCGCCTGCGCTCTGGCTGACTATCTGGCCGGTGACGGGGCCCTGGCTGCTGCCCAGGGGGTGGCCCAGGAGACCAACGACGGAGTCTCCGTCACCTACGCCAACCGGAGCCAGCAGGAGGAGGCAACCCGCCAATACCAGCTGGCCTCCGCCTACCTGGGCTGGACGGGCCTCCTCTACCGGGGCATGGGGGGAGGTGGCTGCCCATGCGGCTGCTAGCTTGCACCGATACCGTCACTCTGGTCCGGCAGATCCAGACCACAGAAGGGGACAGTTACGCCTGTCAGGTCATTGCGGGTGTCAGCTGGCACAGCAAGGCGGGTGACAGTCTCTCCCGGGATGGGGAGCAGCCATCCGGCACCGTGGTGGTCCGCATCCCGGAGCCCCTAGTGCCGGATCCGCTGCCCCAGGCCGGGGACTATCTGGTCCACGGCGTGCTCGCGTCCTGCCCGGATCGCAGAGCCCTGGACGGCCTGGAATACTTCCGCATCGCAGCCGTCGGCGACAACCGGCGGCTGGCATGCCTGCGGCACGTGGTGGTGAAAAGCACATGAAGATCAAGGTGGAATCTAACATTGACGTCCCTGAAATTCTGCGGAAGAAGGGGCTGGGCACATCGAACGGCGCAAGGAAATACGTGGCGGCGTCGGTGCGGCTACGCTGTGATGCGTATGTCCCGAAGGACAAAGGCACCCTGAAAAACACCGCGCAGATCGCCGCCGACGGGTCTACAATCACGTACAACCAGCCGTATGCCCACTACCAGTATTACGGCGTAGCCATGGCCGGCAGGGCACCGAAGCACTACACCGGCAGGCCACTGCGTTACCAGGGCGCCCCTATGCGCGGCCGCGACTGGGATAAACGAATGATGGCGGACCACCACGAGGACATTGAAAAGGACCTGGCAGCATATCTGAACCGAGGAGGTGACAGCACATGAGCGTGATCGACAGCCTGCACAGCTACTTGAAAACCTGCCCGGCCTTTGCCAAGGCACGCCTTGACATTGACTGCCTGCAGTCGGACCCGGACAGCTACAGCCTGGACAGCGTCCCCGGCGAGCGGACGCTGTCCCGCTATCTGGACGGCAGCTGTGTGCGGCAGCAGCTGTTCACCGTGTCCAGCCGGGCAGTATTTGGGCCGGATCTGCGGCAACAGACGGAAAACCTGCAGCTGTTTGAGGATCTGGAGCACTGGCTGGACACGCGGGAATGCTTCGGCATCCTGCCGGATCTCGGTGAGAAGCGCAGGGCCAGGTCCCTTACCGTGCTGTCCTCCGCCTACCCGATAGAGGTGGACGAGGGACGCAGCGGTGGGACCGCACGGTATCAAATCCAGCTTAGACTGATATATTTACAGGAGGTATAACATGAAACTCTCTGAATACATGACCGCCGCGGCTGCGGC
>OCTX012272291.1_pt1 | contig 13453 bp, 10 predicted proteins | sample 1539691 | NCBI WGS metagenome assembly OCTX01 (sample SAMN02144231, study PRJEB22623) | gut metagenome | biome: sheep rumen | host: Ovis aries | place: New Zealand
TCAGGAATAACTACACATCCTCTGATGTTAGCTCTTCCACCTGTAACTCCACCTTGTGGTGTTGGACATCCAACTCCATCATAGATTGGATCAACAACTCTTGTTCCGTCTATTGAGTAGAATCCCCATTTTCCGTTCTTTTGAACTGGAATTAAAGATCCACAAAGTATGTACTCGCCTTCTAATCTGTCATCATTGAAATTGTTTCCTGAAATTCCGATTCTATCATAATCTGCTGGAACAATTATTTTACCAGTATGAGTTGTTTGAGAACTTGCTCCCGCAACAACACATTGTTTTCCACTAGTAGTTCCTGCCATATATAAGCCACTTCTTATATCAATACAGAACAAATATGTATATGATAAATCAACATCAACTTCTCCAGTTTCACTTAAAATACCATATTTATCATTTTCACCTTGTGCAATAAATTTGTTTAAGCCTTCAATGAATTGGAAATATTTATATTTTGTACTAATTATTGAATCAAAAGAATTTGTCTCAGCATTATATTTTTCAATTCCATATAATCCTGTATTTGGATCTTTAACTATAACTATATTTCTTAATAAAGCTTTATTATTTTGGAATGTTACAACATCAGAAAATGCATCTTTAGCACTTGTAACTGCATTTTTATTCATATCAGAAAATGCTCTAATTACAGTTCCATCTAATGTTACAATTGATAGCTTTAATGTGTTTTCATCATATGAAACATCACAGTTAAATGCTCTTTCAATTGCTGACTCATCAGCAAGAATTCTTTTATTTACTGTATCATATCTAATCATATACTTAATATCAAAATGTTGATTGCTAACTAAAGCATTAGGATATGTATAGTATTTTACTAATTCTTGTTTATTTGACTCGAATAAAACCTTTTCAAATTTGTTTGGATTAACTATTGTACAGTTAGATTCGCTCTCATCAGTTACATCAATTCCACCTCTATTATATGTGTAATTTAGCACATTAGCTAAATCTTTAACAGAGAAGAACCATGTACCAGCATTACTATCATATTCATAGAATACTTGACCTGATGTCATTGGATTTCCATCAATATTCAATGATAGTTTTGGCTTTTCTCCCTTTGAAATTAATACTAATAAAACTACTGCAATTATCGCTAAAACAAACATTATAGCAAATATTATTGCAATAATTCTCTTTGTTTTTTGTTTTTCTTCATCTTCCTTGTTGCCATTTAAAGTTGCGTTTAAATTACCGAATCCTAAATCACTACTGGCCATCTAACCCTCCTCATTTGTAGTATATCCATACTTTTTATAAAATTCCTGCGCAAAGTTTGCGAGGTTATCATTTTCAATCTCAATTCTAACCTTATCCATTAAATTAGTCAAGAATTTTATGTTATGAATTGATAGTAATCGAGCCCCTAAAATCTCGTTGCATTTTATTAAATGTCTTATGTATGCACGTGTGTAATTTTTGCAGCAATAGCAGTCACATTCATCATCTACAGGACTGTAATCATGCTCATAAGTTGCATTTCTTACAACTAGTTTTCCGTGAGACGTCATCGCTGTTCCATTTCTTGCAAGTCTTGTTGGAAGTACACAATCACACATATCAATTCCAGCCATTGCTGACTCTATTAAATAGTCTGGTGATCCAACCCCCATTAAATATCTTGGTTTATCTTCAGGTAATAATGGTGCTGTGTATTTTAATATTTTTAAGAACTCTTCTTTTGGTTCTCCAACACTGATTCCCCCAATTGCATATCCTGGGAAATCCATTTTCTTTAAATCTTCAACAGATTGTTTTCTTAGATCTTCATAGAAACCACCTTGTACGATTCCAAATAACGCTTGTTTATCTGTTGTTGTATGTGCATCTTTACATCTTTGAGCCCATCTTGTTGTACGTTCCATTGATTGTTTTGTATATTCATATGATGATGGATAAGGACAACATTCATCAAAAGCCATTATAATATCAGCTCCGATGTTTTCCTCAATCTTCATAACTTTCTCAGGTGTGAACAAAATCTTTCTTCCGTCAAGATATGATTTGAACATTGCACCTTCTTCAGTTATATTTCTTATATCTGCTAAACTGAAAACTTGGAATCCACCACTATCAGTTAGTACTGGTTTATCCCAATGCATAAACTTGTGAATACCACCAGCTTCTGCAACCAATTCATCAGTTGGACGCTCATACAAATGATATGTATTTGCTAAAATTATTTGTGCTCCATTTTCAACTAATTCTTCTGGTGTCATTGATTTTACTGTAGCTTGTGTTCCAACTGGCATAAAGATTGGTGTTTGAATATCACCATGTGGTGTATGAATTACACCTCTTCTAGCACCAGTTGATTTGTCTACGTGTAGCACTTCAAATGATATTGCTTCTTTCTTTTCTTCCATTCTTTACCTTTCTGTTATTACATCATCTAAACCTTGTGTTGGTTCTTTTGGTTCATTTCCTTCTCTTGCTTTCATCTTTTCTTCCATAAGTCTATTTTGTCTATCAGCTTCTGCTTGTTCTTTCTCATCAACAAATATTCTGTCTCTGAATTCATTTGTGTCATCTTTTCCTAATTGACTTACTACATATGGATGATTCTTAATTGCAGAGATTCCAGGATTTTTTGAATTGTATTCAATAATTTGTCTTCCAAATTTATCATATGAAACGGCTATTCCTCTTGGATTATTATCTCTTAATACTCCGCACTCTTCATTAAATAATACATTTGCAATTCTTCTTTGTCCTGGTTGTGTATAATTACCTGTTTTGTATGCAATATAAAAATCAATTAAGTTTATTTTCTTATCTGTGATCTTAAATTTAATTAAAGTCATATCAACTTTTTCTTTTTTCTTAATTGATTCTCTTAATCCTCTTGTATTTCCAACAGTCATCTTTTCAATCATAAGATTTGATTTTCCGGCTGGCTTTTTTTCATCTATCGATATATATCCTAGTTTTTCCAAAATCTCAAAGTTCTTAATATTTATTGAATGAGTTTTTGTTGCAAATCCTGGTTTGTAAACATTCTTGCCATTTTCTTGAAATGCCATTCTATGTTCTAACATGCCTTGATATCTAGCTAATCCAACAATTGTATTAAGTGTCATTAGTCCAGCTATCTCATATGGTGTCAAACCTCTTGCATACTTTAAGCTATCTACTTTTTGAAATAAATAATATCTACCATCTAATTTTTTTCTAGCTTCAAACATTAAGTCTTTATCTCTTCTAAAGGCCGCATTAATAACAGATCCTGATAATCCATATACAGTAGTTGCAAATCCAGCTGCACTTGCAGCAGTTGCTAACGTTGGAATCGGAATCAATGTGCTTACTCCACCCATTACAACTCCAATTACTCCAACTCCAAAACCACCTGCAATTTTTAATGCACGCTTTACTCTATCACTGGTATTTGGACTCTTGATCAAGCCAGTATTTTTAACTTCAATTGGTAAATAATTTTTATTGTCTTCCATACTTTTCTCTTTCGAATTTTTATAATTTATATTTGTTATTTTTTATTTGTTTTATTTTTATTAGTAAATAAACATTGCATCTCCAAACGAGAAGAATCTATACTTTTCATCTACTGCATGTTTGTATGCATTAAGAATCTTTTCTCTATCTGAGAATGCACTTACTAACATTAATAATGTTGATTCTGGTAAGTGGAAGTTTGTTATTAATGCATCCATGCATTTGAATTTATATCCAGGATAAATGTAAATTCCTGTATCACCTTCTGTTGGTTTTACTAATCCTGTTTCTGGATCAGCAATTGTTTCAATCGTTCTACATGATGTTGTTCCAACACAAATTACTCTATGTCCTGATTGTTTTGCTTTATTTATCTTGTCACAATCTTCTTGCTTGATGTAGAAGTGCTCTGTGTGCATATGGTGATCTTCAAGATTTTCTTCTTTAACTGGTCTGAATGTTCCGATACCAACATGTAATGTTACGTTTGCAATGTCGATTCCTTTTTCTTCAATCTTCTTTAAAAGTTCAGGTGTGAAATGTAATCCTGCTGTTGGTGCAGCTGCTGAACCTTTCCATTGTGCATAAACTGTGTTGTATCTATCTTTGTCTTTTAGACTTTCATGTATATATGGTGGTAAAGGCATTAAACCTATTTGGTCAAGGATTTCATTAAATATTCCCTGGTATGTAAATTTTACTTTTCTAGTTCCATCTTCTAATGTTCCTAAAATTTCAGCGTTTAATAAACCATCACCGAATGATACTTTTGCACCTTCATGAAGTTTGTTTCCTGGACGAACCATTGCTTCCCAAATGTCACCTTCAATTTGTTTTAATAAAACAAATTCAACTTTAGCACCTGTATCTTTTTTTCCATATAAACGTGCTGGTATAACTTTTGTATTGTTTCTAACTAAACAATCACCTGGTTCTAAATAATCAATTATATCGTGAAATATCTTGTCTTCGTATTCACCAGTTTTTCTGTCCACAACCAATAAACGTGATTCGTCACGTTGTTTAATTGGTACTTGTGCTATTAATTCTTCTGGTAAATCGTAATTAAAATCTGTTACTTTCATTGCTTCCTTCTTTAAGACAACTCAAGGAGACGAATAAAAATCCGTCTCCATAAGTTATTAATCATTTATTTTCCTAAAACTTCTCTACAACGTGGGCATAATCCATCAGAAATATCTTCATCGTATTTCCAACATCTTTCGCATTTTTCCATTTCAGTACGTTTTGCCACTGCTGTAATTTCTTCATCTGTTCCTTCTACTACGTCAAGTTTAGAAATAATGATTACATCCTTAATTAAATCTTTATTCTCATTTAATAATTTGTAATCATCTCCTGATGCTGTAACAACAACTTCAGCTTCAAGTGAGTTTCCAATTACTTTGTCTGCTCTCTTTAATTCAAGTTCTTTTGCAACAACATCTTTGATTGCAAGAATTCTCTTCCATTTTTCAACTAATGTTTTATCATCCCAAGCTTCATTTACTTTTGGATATGAAGTTAACATTGGACTTCTAACTTCTTCATCACTTGTGTGTTTCATCTTGCTCCAAATTTCTTCTGCTGTAAATGCAGTCATTGGAGTTAAGATTTTTACAAGTGCATCTAAGATATAGTACATAACAGTTTGAGCACTTCTTCTTAATTTTGAATCTGCTTTTTCTGTATATAATCTATCTTTGATGATATCTAAATAAATATTACTCATATCAACAACACAGAATTGGTTGATATCATGATAAGCTGTACCAAAGTCATATTTTTCATAATCTTCTGTTACATCTTTAACTAATTTATTTAATCTTGTTAATGCCCATTTATCAATTTCTTCTAAATCTTTATAATCAACTGGTTGATTTGGATCATAATCAGATGTGTTTCCAAGTAAGAATCTTGCTGTGTTTCTCCACTTTCTATAAACATCTGAAATTCCTTTTAAGATTCCATCAGATAAGTTAACATCCATTTCATAGTTAGATGATAACGCCCATAATCTTAAAATATCAGCTCCGTATTTATCGCAAACATCAATTGGTGAAACACCATTTCCTAAAGATTTTGACATCTTTCTTCCTTGTGCATCAACAACCATACCGCAACATAAAACTTCTTTGAATGGAGCTTTACCATGTGTTGCTACTGATGTTAATAATGATGATTGGAACCATCCTCTATATTGATCGTTACCTTCTAGGTAAAGGTCAGCTGGATAATCTAATCCTCTTTCTACTAAAACTGATTGATGTGTTGAACCAGAATCGAACCAAACATCCATGATATCTTTTTCTTTAATGAATTCTGTGCATCCACATTTAGAACATTTTGCACCTTCTGGCATAAGTTCTTTTGCATCTTTTGCCCACCATGCATTTGTTCCTTCTTCTCTAACAATGTCTTGAATCTTTGCAATTGATTCTTCTGTTACATATGGTTCATGACAATCTTTGCAGTAGTAAATTGGTAGTGGAACCCCCCAAGTTCTTTGACGAGAGATACACCAATCATTTCTACCTTTGATCATGTCTTCCATTCTAGCTTCGCCCCAATCAAGTGGGTGCCATTTAACTTTCTTTGTTTCTTCAATTACATCAGCTCTAAATTTGTCTACAGATGCAAACCATTGATCAGTTGCTCTGAAGATAACTGGATTCTTACATCTCCAACAATGTGGATATGAGTGAGTAATTGGTTCCATAGCTAATAGATAGCCATTTTCTTCTAACCATGCTGGAATTGTTTTGTTTGATTTAGCATAAAATTGTCCACCAAACTCAGGAACATCTTTTGTTTGGCAACCTTTGTTGTCGATATAAACTTCGATATCCCAATCTTCATTTTGTCCTAATAAATAGTCCTCTTTACCATAAGCAGGTGCACAGTGTACACAACCTGTACCTGTTTCTAGATCAACATTAACTGTTGTTTCTGTACCTAATGCTACTGGTGAAGTTTTTTGCATGAATGGATGTTGGCAAACAGCACCTTCAAATTCTTCGCCTTTGAAAGTTTTGATTGTTCTATAATCTTCAATTCCTGCTGCTTTCATAACTTTATCAACAAGTTCTGTAGCAATGATTAATTTTTCTTCTTTCTTTCCAGCTTTCTTTGCTTCTTCATCTTCAACTTGAACAACGCTATATTCAAAATCTTTTCCAATAGCGATACCCATGTTTCCAGGTAATGTCCAAGGTGTTGTTGTCCAAATAACAACAAAAGCATTTTCAATATCAAATAATCCCTTTGAATCAATTAATGGGAATTTTACATAGATTGATGGTGTTGTTACATCTTTGTATTCGATTTCTGCTTCAGCTAAAGCTGTTTCGCAGTCAGTACACCAATAAACAGGTTTTAATCCTTTATAGATATAACCTTTTTTGTACATATCGCCAAACACACCGATTTGTCTTGCTTCCATCTTAGGATCATAAGTAACATATGGATTGTTCCAATCTCCTAAAACACCAAGTCTTTTGAATCCAGCTGTTTGGATTTCTTTATAATCAGTTGTGAACTTTTTACAAGTATCTCTGAATTCTGTTACAGGAATCTTATCTCTATCTAATCCTAATTTTTCGATTGCCTTCTTTTCTGTTGGCATTCCGTGTGTATCATAACCAGGAATGAAAGGAGAATAATATCCTTGCATTGATTTGTATCTAACGATTGTATCTTTTAAAACTTTATTTAAAGCATGACCAGCATGAATTTCTCCGTTTGCATATGGAGGGCCATCATGTAAAACAAAATGATCATGTCCTTCGTTTTTCTTTAATACATCTTCATATAATCCATTATCGATTACATCTTTTAAAATATCAGGTTCCTTTTGAGGTAAACCTCCTCTCATAGGAAAATCTGTATTTGGTAAATTTAATGTTGAACTGTAGTCAACTTTCTCTTTATTTTCTTCGCTCATAATTAATACCTCTTTCTATTTTTTGTTTAAACTAAAAATCTAGCTTTGATGAAATATATTGTTCTACTTCATCTATAGGTATTCGTATTTGTTCCATGCTATCTCTATCTCTTACTGTTACTTGTCCATCTTCTAATGTATCGAAGTCAACTGTAATACAGTATGGAGTTCCGATTTCGTCTTCTCTTCTATATCTCTTTCCAATTGATCCTGCTTCATCATAATCAACAGGGAAAGCTTTTGCTAATTTGTCATATACTTCGTTAGCTTTATCACTTAACTTCTTTGATAAAGGTAAGATAGCTGCTTTGAATGGTGCAAGTGCTGGATGTAAATGTAATACAACTCTTGTATCATTCTCATCAATTTGTTGTGCTTCATAAGCATTTAGTAAGAATGCTAATGCTAATCTATCAACACCAACTGATGGTTCAACAACGTAAGGAATAAACTTCTCGTTTGTTTCAGGATCTTGATATGACATATCTTCTTTTGAAAATTCTTGGTGTCTGTTTAAATCGTAATCTGTTCTATCTGCAATTCCCCAAAGTTCTCCCCATCCAAATGGATAGTTGAATTCGATATCAGTTGTTCCTTTGCTATAGAAAACTAATTCTTCTTTAGCATGTTTTCTTAATCTAATATTTTCTTCTTTCATTCCTAGGTCGAATAAGAAATCTTGGCAATACTTTTCAAAGTATTCGAACCATTCTAAATCTGTTCCTGGTTTGCAGAAGAATTCATATTCCATTTGTTCGAATTCTCTTGTTCTGAATGTAAAGTTACCTGGTGTAATTTCATTTCTGAATGCTTTACCGATTTGTCCCATACCAACTGGAATTCTTTTTCTTGATGTTCTCATAATATTTTTGAAATTAACAAAAATACCTTGGCATGTTTCTGGTCTTAGATAAACAGTTGATGTGTTATCTTCTGTTACACCCATGAATGTTTTAAACATTAAATTGAATTGTCTAATATCTGTAAAATCATGTTTTCCACAGTTTGGACAATTAATTCCTTTATCATCTATATATTTAATTAAAGCTTCATTGCTCATGCCATCTGCACACATATCTTCGCCGTGCTCAGATGCCCAATTCTCAATTAGCTTATCTGCTCTGTGTCTTGTTTTGCACGCTTTACAATCTATTAACGGATCAGTGAATGTTGATAAATGTCCTGTTGCTTCCCAAGTTCTTGGGTTCATAATAATTCCAGAATCTAATCCAACACTATCTTTTCTTTCATGAATAAATCTCTTAGTCCATGCTTTCTTAATATTGTTTTTTAATTCAACTCCTAGAGGGCCGTAATCCCAACTATTTGCAAGTCCTCCATAAATTTCTGAACCAGGATAAATGAATCCTCTGTTCTTACACAATGAAACTATTGTGTCCATATTTTCTACCATGTTTTCCTCCAATCGATAAACCCTAGTGGCTCTAGAGCCTCTTAAAAACATTTTAATGTAATGTTTTTTAGTGTTTAATTATGATTTTTATACTTACAAAATTTTATAAAATTTTGCATAATCATAGACTTCATAATTTTATCACGAAACACTAGTAAATACAAGGGAAAAACGGGCTTAATTTGATAAAAAATGCAAAAAAATAAACCCTAATTTTCTTAGGATTTATTTTGAATTTTTATATTAATTTTGTTTCCACTTTTTGGTAATTTATTGATGCTATTATTTTAGTTCTTTTCTATTATTTTGAATTTCTTTTAATTGATTCTCTAAAGTTTCTTGTAAATCAGCTAAAATGTTGTCAGCATAAGCCTTAGCGCCACTTGTGATTTGTCTAGAGCTGTCATTTGCTTGAGCAATAATTTGAGTCTTTTGATCATAAGCTTGTCTTGTGATCTCATGCTCGTTAATCATTGATATTGTCTTGTTTTCAGCTTCATTAACAATATCTTCTGCTTCTTTATGAGCTTCATTAAGAATTCTTTCTCTTTCTTCTTGAATCCATTTAGCTTGTTTTAGTTCATCAGGCATTTTTAGTCTGATTTCCTTAACAACATCAAGTACTTCTTCGCTATCGATCATAACTTTGTCTGAGAAAGGAACTTTTTTACTGTTTTCAATTAAATCTTCTAAAGATTCTAGTAATGAATAAATTTCCATAAAAGTATAACTCCTATATTTTAAACACCTATAAATATTAAACTTGCTCTTCCGTACTTTCTCTGATCAGTGATTTCTATAGAATCAATCTTTTTTAATTCCTCTAAATCTCTCTCAGCTTCATCTGTTTCTATTACTATTATTCCGTCTTCATTCATCATTTTATTATCTACAATAAACTTAACTGATTTAACAGCAATATCCGCTTTGTAAGGTGGATCGATAAATACTAATCCTAGCTTATCTTCTCCCTTTTCAATGTTATTCAATAATATTTGAAGGCATCTAGAGTAATCCTTGTTAATAACTTCAGATTTGTCTTCAAAATGAGTTTTAACAATGTTTTGTTTGATAACTCTGATTGCATCAGGGTTGTTATCACAAAACCATGCATACTTTGCTCCACGGCTTAAAGTTTCAATACCTAAAGCACCACTTCCTGCAAATAAATCAAGAACAACTTTATCCTTAATATCATTTTGTAAAATATTAAATAATGATTCCTTTACTCGATCTAAAGTTGGTCTTGTAGAAGTGGATTCAATAGTATTAAGTTTACTGCCGCGCGCAGTACCGCTAATTACTCTCATAACTTATTCTACCTTTAATATTCTTATTGTCAATAACAATAATTAAAATGTAACATCCCTTTAAAACGAATGTAACACACATTCTAGCACATTATTTGCCAAAAATAAAGAGATATAAGCGTTTTTCGCTTATATCTCGCTAATTATTTTTCAAAAATGTAAACTTTAGTTATCTTTATTCATTTCCTTTAATAAGTCAAGTTGTGAAAGTAGTAATGATTCCATCTTTGTCTTATAAACTGAAATTTGTCTCTCTAAAGCATCTAATTCTTTTTGTTTATTGATTTTTTCTTGTTCAATATCAAAAGTAGCCTCTTTAGACTTTGCTAAAGCTTCGCTAATCATTTGATCAGCTTGTTTTTGGGCAGCATCTTTAACCTCTTTTGCAGCTGATTGAGCCATAATAAGAGTATTTTGTAAAGTGCTTTCAATTTGAACATAGTGCTCTAGTTTTTCTTCTAGATCTTCTATTTCTTTATCTGATTCTTTGCTTTTTTTATAAAGAACTTCATAATCTCTAGTTAATTCATCTAAAAAGTCATCAACTTCATCAGGGTCGTAACCATTTAGTTTCTTTTTCGAAAATCTTTTATTCTCGATATCTAAAGGTGTAATCATGTGAACTCCTTTCGTTGTGTTTATATTGCCTTATTAAAAGATAATTATTCTCTATTTGCTTTTTGTGCTTCTTTAACATCACTGTCTAAAGAATATGTAGAAGGTACTACAACAAAAATGTTGCTAGATACTTTCTCTAATTGTCCATCTAATACATGTGCTGCACCGCAAACAAAATCAATAATTCTTCTTGCTACGTCTTTGTTTACGTATTCAAGGTTGATTACTACTGATTTTCTTTCTCTAATGCAATCACTGATTTCTTCGGCTGATTCAAAGCCTGTTGGATGAATAATACTCATTTTAATAGGATTTGTTGTTGTTGTTTTTGCAGCTGGTCTTCTTGAGAATAAAGCTCTAACACCTGTTTCTTCAGGTTCTTCCTCCTCATAATCTGGTTCTTCATAATCAACTACATCTACGTCTTCCTCATCATAATCTGGGTCATTCTTTACTCCAATGTTATTGATCATTCCCCATAATTTTTCAACTACGTTTGCCATCTAAAAATCCTCCTAATTTCTTCATTTGTTATAAAACTAACTTAAGTATAAAAATATCATATTTTAAAGTCAAGGCATTTTTTGATATGTAATTAAACTTTAAAATTGGTGTAATATTTGTGTAATATTCAGTTTTATAAGGGTTTCAGCAAAATAAAAATACAAATATTACCAAAACACCTGGTAATATTTGTATTTTTTTCACTACTGAACTGAATTTTTTATTTCATCTTCGGTTGGATTTAGTAATATTTCATCATTTAACATTAATGATGTTAATGCCTTTTTATCATAGTTTAATTCTTTTAATTCTGAAGCAGAATAATTCTTTACTATACTATATGTATCTGTTTGCTTCTTAATCTTAACTAATACTTTCTTTAAATGTCCTTGTCTATTTCTAATTACATAATTCAAATTGTTTTCTGTAACTATCGCCGAATTCTTTACTCTGTAGCCTGTTGAGTTCCACCATATAACATCAAATGAAACTTTTCTATAACTTGTAACTTCATCTATATTGTCTGAAAATTTAATTGCTATTGTTTTACTTCCATTTTGTTCTTCTATTATATTAGCAACTCTTGCATCTACTGTTCTTCCGGTTGGAAGTGTGATTTGAACTCTTTCTCTTTCCTTTGCCTTCTTTGCTTCTTCGCTTGAAGAATTTATTATTACATAGCATTCAAAGTTGTTTACTATCTTTCCTTCTGTTGTACTTGTTGGAATTATTTTTCCAGTATCTAAATTTAAGTTTTCTAAATATTCATTATTATAATTTTTAATATCTGATATTTTTAATTTATCTTCTAATCCATCTATTCTATATGAAAGAATTCCACTAATTGGTGCTTTAATATATGTACTGTCTGCATCTCTTTGTTTTTCAAGTGTTTTACGCTCTGATATTAATTTACTGATTTCTGAATCATTCGATGTTGATGACGCAACAATTTCTGCTTTTTTATTCTCTAAAATCTTCATTGTTGATTTTAGTTCTTTTATATTTTGTATACTATTATATGTAGAAATATTTTTTAATGAGTCTAACATTTGTGAATCTATTAATCTTAAATCACTGTTGTAAATCCCTATATCAGAGGTTTCTACGAGTTTCTGAATCTTTTCATCAATTTCATTTATCTTTGCTTTATTATTATTTTCATTTTCAGCATAGTATCTAAATATCGATTCGTTAGCTGCAACTTTTTGTCCTTCAGTAATAATTTGTTGCATTCCATTTTTATTTTTATCCGAGTTTACTATTCGTTCTTCTCTAACATAATAACCAGCCAAAGTTTCTGATTGTGAAATAGTTCCATCAGTAACAATCATTGTTTCTGCCGATGAATTTGCAACTCTAATAAACCATGTAAATAAGAATATTACAAGGATTGCAGATACTATAAAAATTAAAACGTTTTTCGAATTTTGCTTTTTCATTGTTCTCCAAAACTTTATTGTTAGTATGCTAACTTTATTTTATTTGATCCAAAATAATATTAATATTATTTTTATCAAACGTATCTAACCATGTTGCATCTTTATATTGTCTAAACCAAGTAAGTTGTCTCTTTGCATAATGACGACTCTCTTGTTTAATTTTTTCAATCATTTCCTCTTCAGTTATTTCGCCATCAAGATATTCTTTTACTTCTTTATATCCTAATCCTTGCATAGCTGTTGGAAACTCTTTGTATTTCTTTAAAAGCTCTCTAACTTCATCAACAAGTCCTGCTTGAATCATTAAATCAACTCTTAAATTTATTCTTTCATACAACTTATCTCTTTCTGGTGTTAAAACAAAAATCTTATAATCGTATTTTACTTCTTGTCTTGATTCAGCTTCCATTTGTGTTTTTGTTTTACCAGTTGTGTGATATATTTCTAATATACGTGTGATTCTTTTTCTGTCATTTTGAGAAACTCTTTCCGCAGCTTCCGGATCAATCTCCATTGCTTGCTTATATAAAGTTTCTAAATCAACTTTTTCTAATTCATTTCTATATTCTATATCTGTAATTTCTTCTTTGTATTCTATATTATATATTAGAGAGTTTACATATAAACCAGTTCCACCTACTATAATAGGAAGTTTTCCTCTTGATAAGATATCTTCAATTTTTTCAGTTGCATCTTTTTTAAAATCAGCAACGCTATATCTTTCATC
>OCTX012234048.1_pt1 | contig 13452 bp, 11 predicted proteins | sample 1539691 | NCBI WGS metagenome assembly OCTX01 (sample SAMN02144231, study PRJEB22623) | gut metagenome | biome: sheep rumen | host: Ovis aries | place: New Zealand
ACGGCGAGCTGTGGTGCGATGATGAAAGCTCCCCTGCTACTGCCGTTATAGTTTCGGGCGACTTTTTATATCTTGCGGGCAAGCCTGCTTTTGCCGATGAGGTAATGGCTTTTGCAAAAGGCAAGCCGCACGCTGTTTTTGTGCCTTCCTGCGAGGGCTGGTTCGATATTCTGAACGCTGCCTGCGGCAACAAGCTGATAAAGGTGAGCCGCTACCGTATGCACATTCCCGAAAGCGGATTTGACCGCAGACGCATCGAGCAGATACTTGACTCAAAGGATCTGCTGGGGCTTTACGGCTGCGAACTTTACCCGATAGGTGAAAGGGAATATGCAAAGTGCCTTGCAAGCGACTGGGCATATTCGTTTGTGTCCAATTTTTCGGACTATAACGATTTTGAAAAGCACGGCTTCGGATTTGTTATAAAGCACCTTGGCAGGATAATCAGCGGAACGAGCACATACTGCTATTACAGCAAGGGAGTTGAGGTCGAGGTATCGACTGCGCCCGAATACAGGATGCGTGGGCTTGCAAAGCTGACGGCAGCAAGGTTCGTTGAGGAATGTATCAAAAGAGGCTTAAAGCCCAACTGGGACGCACGCAATATGGCATCTGTAAAGATAGCTTCAAGGATAGGGTTTGAGCTGAATGAGGAATACGCAGCTTACGAGTTCAGGCAGTCGGGGCTGTCTCCTGCCCTGCCGAGAAACAGGTTTGATACCGCTGCGGTGGATACGCTTGCGGAATTTGATGATGAACGCATCGCAGGCGCTGTGCCGAAGCTGCTGGAGTGGCTGAAAAACATGAATTACGAGGTCGCACCGATGATAAGCGAGCTGCTGGTGAAGCACTTTGATGTTACACAGCCGCATATATGCGGGATCTTAAAGCCGGAGCAGACCGACTGCGTATGGAAATACAACATTATCCAATACCTGCTCTCGCTCAGCAGCCGGCTTTGCAGCGAGGACATTCTGAGCGAGATAATACGCATAGCCGACCACCCGACAGACGGCGAGATACTTGAAAAGGTGCACCTTGCCGCCGAGAAATATCTCAAGGACCACAACAAGTAAAGGAGAAAAAATGAAAACAGATTACACAAAGCTGATAGTCAGCAAGCTAAAGCGCTCGGGAAAAAAGCCGGTGCGCTACAAGGAGCTTTTGCGTGACTGCAGGAGAAAGCATTTTGATATAGACAAGTTCAACGACACTGTGAACTCTATGAAGCGCAGAGGCGAGATAACCGAAACCAAGTACGGCTTCAGCCTTGGCGAAAAGAAAAAGGACATAAAGTGCGAGGTTGTAAGGATAAACCGCACCTTCGGCTTTGTAAAGGATATGCAGGAGGATAAGGAGTACTTTGTTGCGGGCAAGTATCTCCTCGGTGCACTGCCCGGCGACATTGTGACGGTGAAGCTGATAAAGGGCAGGGGCGAATCCCCCGAGGGCGAGATAACGCAGATACTTGAAGAGAATTATTCACGCTTTATGGGAGAGATAGTTGACGAGTTCGGTGAGCTGAAAATAGTTCCCGACAACCTTTGCAGGTCTGCGCTGACGATAGAAGATGCAGGCGGACTTAAACTTCATGAGGGCGACAAGGTCATAGCCGAGGTAACACGCAGAGGCAAGCGCCACAGTGAGCACAGGTGCAGGGTCACCGCAAGCTACGGAAGCTCGATGAGAGCAGCTTCGTGTGCGCTTTGCGTTGTGGAGGTCAACGGGCTTACACCTGTTTTTCCGCCGCAGGTGATAATGGAAGCAAGAAGCATAAGCGATACTTCACGAATAGCTGCCGAGGCTGCTAACAGGCTCGACCTGCGTGACAAGCCTATCTTCACGATAGACGGTGCGGATACCAAGGATATTGACGATGCGATAAGCATTGAAAAGACAAAAAACGGCTACGAGCTTGGCGTTCACATTGCCGATGTTTCGCATTACGTTCTGCCAAAGTCGGAGCTGGACAACGAGGCTTTCAAGCGTGGAACGAGCGTTTACTATGCAAACAGAGTAATCCCGATGCTGCCAAAGGAGCTTTCAAACGGGATATGCTCGCTCAATCCGAACGAGGACAGGCTTGCATTTTCGTGCATTGCGCAGCTTGATAAGCAGGGACACATAACGAGCTACAAGTTCGCAAAAACGGTGATACGTTCAAGAGTAAAGGGCGTTTACAGCGAGATAAACGAAATGCTCGAGGGGTATAATTCAAGGTCAAACAGCGAAAAATACGCCGAGGTAAAGGACTGCTTCCCTGTTATGCTCGAGCTTGCGAATATTCTTAAAGAGGGCAGGATAAAGCGTGGCTGCCCCGACCTTGAAACGAGCGAGAGCAAGCTGATAATCGACGAAACGGACAAGTGCGTCGATGTCGTTCCCAGAACGAGAGGACGCAGCGAGGAAATGATAGAGGACTTTATGCTCGTGGCAAATGAATGTGCTGCAAGGTTTGGCTATGACAACGAGCTGCCGTTCGTTTACCGTATCCACGAAGAGCCGAGCGAGGAGAAGACCCAGGGGCTGCGTGAATCGCTGGTGAAGCTGAACATTGACTACAAGCTGGGCGAAAAAACAACTCCGCAGGATATTTCTGCGATAATCGAAAAGGTAAAGGGCAGCACCCTCGCACCGATAGTGAACAACATCGCTCTGAGAAGTATGTCCAAGGCAAGATATTCCACCGAGCCTGTCGGGCATTTCGGGCTGGTGCTTGATGACTATGCGCACTTTACCTCTCCGATAAGGCGCTACCCCGACCTTGCGATACACCGCATAATGTCAGAATTCCTGAGCGGAACAAAGGCAAGTGACTGTGCACAGAAGTATTCAAAATTCTCCTATGCCGCTGCTGACCAAGCCACAAAGACCGAGCTGAAAGCAATGGAAGTCGAACGCAGCTGTGAGGACTGCTACAAGGCGGAATATATGCTCACGCAGATAGGTGAGGAATTTGATGGAGTTATCACGGGCGTTGCCGATTTCGGCGTTTTTGTCGGGCTTGAAAATACCTGCGAGGGACTTTTGCACGTTGACGAGCTTGAGGCAGGAAACTATATCAGCGACAATATGATCTCACTCAAAAACTACTCCACAGGCACGACCTACACAGTGGGCGACAGGATAAGAGTAATGGTTACAAATGCAAACGTTAACAGCGGAAAGATAGATTTCGCACTTGCCCCGCAGAGCAAAGACTGATTTTTTTTAAAGATGAATGCTAACTGTCCAAAAAAAGTTACCACAAACGGAAAATAGTATGCTATACTGTATACAGTCACAAGGAAAGGAGCTGAGGTGAATGGATATGAACAACGATTTTCAGTGGCCGAGTATGTTTACCGATTACGAACGAGATATGTACACGTTCTACTTTCTTGAGCAGATAAGCGAGCTGAACGCTTCAATGCCAATGCCTCAGCCGCCGCACGATCCGAATGTCGACAGACTGAGGAACGATCCGGAATATGCAAAGCAGTATTTTGCGGACCTGACTCCCGAGCAGATGACACCGCAGCAGCGTGAGGACTTTTACAACTGGCTGCAGGAGCGTGAAAAAACGCACGCACCTTCGCCTACGCCCTACACCCGGAGGTACAACGATTATCTGCAGAACAGGCCCCGTATGCAAAGCTCACCAATGGCTTTCACGATACTTATGACGGTAATGTTCCTGATAGTTGTGATAGCTGTTATACTTGCATTTCTTTAACAAACGCATTCATCTCCATCTCTATATAACACTCCAAAAAACAGGCAAGCCCTCCGATAAAGAGGGCTGTGTCTGTTTTTATTTTGCTGTGCTCACACCCGCTTGAAATCGCTCATGCGCACCCACATATCTGCGCCTTTCACCTTGCCCCACGTCTGTGAGTAAAAGTCCTTGGTGTATTCGACAGTGCACCTGTCGCCGCTCTTATAGTGCGCAGCTATCGGCGGACTTTCCTTGCCTTTAAAGGTGTCACATTCGCTCTTTGCTTCAACTCTGAACGATGTATCGGCAGGCTTGGGAAATCCGTTCTTGCCACGCTCCTTTATCTGCTTTGGATAATCAACGTAGCACCAGTCGTGGTCTACATTTCCGTTTATCCCGTCGACACGCCAGGTGCTGCTGTTCTGCCAGATACCGTACTGCCCCGAATAGTTCAGCTTGCTGCCGTATTCGGCTATTGCCATTGCGTAGCGTGAACGTGTGCGCTGTGAAAGATAAGTCTGCACGGCACTGCGGAAGATATAAATGCCTGCCCAGTAGCCTGCTTTCTCCATTTCATCGCAGAAAGCCTTGATTATCTCGTTGGTCCTGCCCGTCTGAAAGATACGCATTTCCTCAACGTCGTAATAGATAGGGTACTCAAACTGTTTGCCTTTGAGCGCAGCGATGCAGCTTTTAGCTTCCTGCACCGCCATTGCCTCGGTGGTTGCGTAAGAATACCAGTAAGCGCCGACAGGCATCGATACTTTTTTGCACTGAGAATAATTATACTCGAATGTTTCATCTATCTGCGCAGGGTAGCTCAGCGCATCGCCGTAGCCAGCCCGCAGCAGCGCAAATCCAACGCCTGCATTTTTTACCTTCTGCCAATCTATCCTTCCCTGCCATTTTGAAACGTCTATTCCGCTAACTGCCATTGTCCTCCTCCTTTTGCTTGAGCAGCTCCAGCGCACGAATTATCGGTGCAGGTATCGGTACGCCCATAAGCCCTGCATTTTCGATGATGCTGATAGTTTCGTTTGCGATGAAAGCTATGCACACGGCATCCCGTATGTAAGTGGTATGCAGCTCGATATCCAGCCTGCACGCTACCAGCAGGATAAGCAGCATTACTCCTTTGCGGCAAAGCCCTTTGAAGCCTGCTCTGCTTTCAAGTGCGCCGTTCTCGGTCTTTTTCGACCGCTTGAAAATGCCTGCTGTCATCAGCCCGGTTATGTAGTCCACTGCCATAAAAATTATAAGAGTGGTCATTGCGGAAGTCCAGCCGCCGAAAGCCGTTGAAACAAAACCGCCGACTGCGCCGATAGCTGCCGTTACGGATATTCTCAGGCGCTCCACTTTAATCACCTCCGCATTTGATGACGTAGGTGAACGAGATCATATCGCCGTAAACTGCCGTTCTTGTCGGGACTAACTGCCTTGCGAGCATAAAACGATTGCCTGTGCTTGTGAAGTATTCGAGGTCTATCTCATTGATCTCCACGTCATCGTCGATGCTGAAAACGTAGGTATAGAGCAGATCGCCGTTGTCGGCAACAACGACATTAGCTGCTGCTTGTGAACCGCCTGCGGATATGCAGTGATACTTGCTCTCGTCTATCGGGCTTTCAAGGCAGCAGTCGTCTGCTGTCGGTGCTGTCGTTCCCGATCCGAGCCGCATTATCACTCCGCTGTTGCTTGCAAGTACCTCGGGACGCAGGATACGAATATCCAGCGGGTATGTGCTCACGATATTGCCGTTTATATCGGTGAGATCACGGCTTCCGGACCTTGCAGCCAATTTGTCGGCTATCGTAAGTGCGCCGTTTTTAACTATCATATCTCTTCCTCCCTCACTTCGTCTGTTATTGCGTTTGTTTGGATCTCGTTGTAGGGTGTTGTCAGCTTATCACGCAGCTCATCTATCTGCTCCTGAAGGCTTGGCTTATAAGGCTCATAGCTGCTGTCCTCAATGCCCTCGTATTTGAGCATAACGTGAATGGTCTTGTTGTTATAAACTGTATGGGGGCGCAGCATTATACTTGCGAAGTTATATGGAAATTCGCTGTCCATGGTAAAGGCTTTGTCCTGCCCGTCATCAATAAATGCGTAGGCACGCTCGGTATGTGTTCCGTCTTCGTTTTCAACATAGCCTGTTACAACAGCGCTTGCCGTTTCATCGCCGTTACTGCATAGTATGTATCTGCCGTTGGGAATGTGCTTTTTAGCGTCATACCTCTCAGGCGATGTCAGGATAAATTCGGGGAAAAAATCCCCTGTTTCGCCGTTGAAGGTCACGCTCCCGTCAGCGTTCACGGTCATTGCAACGCCCATTTTTTCCGTATCACAGGTATCTATTTTCAGCAGGTTTCTTTTCTGCATACCGATAGATGACTTGTTATAATAAGCCTGCTGTGCATTCAGAGCTGCTGCCTGAGCATATTCCCTTGCGGCTTCAATGGAAGTGTTCATCTGCGCAACGCAGCTCCCGAACTGTGTCAGCAGACTTGCCTGAGTTCGTGAAAGCTCTCGCTGGTCGCTGTAAAGCTCCTCCTGCACCTGCGCTATCGACTCGCTCACCTCTGTCAGTCTTTCCTCACAGGTCTCAAGCTCATCGAGCAGCCTGAGCGAATCCTTTACCGACGGGAACGGCGAGGCTTTATCGTCAAGGCTCGGCTTTATCTCAAGCATCATCACGTTGCTCTTTTTTATGACCTCATACTCATCGCCGTTTACATTGCAGGCTATCACCTGCGCCATTACCCTGCCCGGCATCCTCATAACTGCGCTGTCGGGGAACAGGATCTCATTTTCTATCCTGCTCTCGTAGCTTGCGCCGTCGGGATAGGTGAAAATGATGCTGTATCTGTCTGCGGTGAAGTTATCAAGTCCTGTAAAGTATACGGCTCTTGAGTTCTTTTCTCCGCAGTGCCCCAGCAGGCTGTCATCGCTGACGGCAAAATACTCGTTATCAAGAGTTATCGTCATTTTCTACTTGTTTCCTCCTTTCAGCGCTGTGTCGGCATTTAACAGCGCCGATCAAGTTAGCGTCTCGGCATAAACGCTGGCAAACATCTGTTCGCTTTTTGTATGATAGCACATACGTTCTTGCTTGTCAATGCTATTTGAGCAGTTTCTGCGTATTGCACTAAAACGGCGGAAAAACTTGTTCAGAACTTTCTCAACGCCATATTTACAAGCGCTTGCAGAGAGATTTCCCGAAACGCAAAAACGCCCATGCACAAGGCTTTTGCGCAAGGACGTTCACAGTTTATTCTTCAATTTGCTTGCCGAGAAAAAGCGCCGCAGTTTTTGCAAGCAGCGCCTGCTTTACAGTTGCACATTCGTTTTCCTTTTCGGCAACGAATGCGACTGCGCCTGAAACATCACCGTTGGAGATTATCGGCGCAACTGCGAGTGCGTGTGCCTTCAGCCCCTCAACGGGATAGACCGCTTCCTCGCCGCCACGGGTGTACTCATAGCTTTTCCTCTGCCTGATTATTTCCTCAAGTGCGGGGGTAAGGCGGCGCAGGCTGTATTCCTTTTTAGAAGCTCCCGAAACAGCTACGACGTGGTCGTTATCAAACACCACCGCAGGCGCATTCCCGAGCTTAGATATTACCTCTGCCGCCTGCACAGCGCCCTCGGAAAGCTCATTTATCGGCGAGTATTTTTTAAAAATGACCTCCCCGTCGGAGTTAGTGTATATCTCAAGCGGGTCGCCTTCCCTTATGCGCATAGTGCGCCTGATCTCTTTGGGTATCACTACCCTGCCCAGATCGTCGATGCGACGGACAATTCCTGTTGCTTTCATATATCCAGTTCCTTTCAAGCTGATTTTACAATTATATATTTTGCTGTCGCCGCAATATTATACGCAGAAAAAATTAGAAAACAATTATGACACGAATATCATTTCACACACTCAGGGGGTGACCTCAGCTTGCCGTTCTTTTCATAATAGCTATTCATATTTCAACTCACACCACCACGCAGGGGGTGACTGCAGCAAACATCGGTCACGGCAACGACCTTAAATTTCAACTCACACCCCCACGCAGGGGGTGACATGTCGGGGGCAGATACATCACGGAAAGATGCTATTTCAACTCACACCCCCACGCAGGGGGTGACGCCCTCACTGCCCCAGTTCTTCACCGCTGTGGAATTTCAACTCACACCCCCACGCAGGGGGTGACGAATGCCGCATATAAATTAGCTTCGTATGATTGATATTTCAACTCACACCCCCACGCAGGGGGTGACAAACGACAAATCACAGCATAGAGAGCGAAAGCAATTTCAACTCACACCCCCACGCAGGGGGTGACATGAGTTGTGGAAGTCAAAGCAGGAAATCAACAATTTCAACTCACACCCCCACGCAGGGGGTGACCACCGATAGCAACGGCTATTGTTGTATCGGGCGAAGCATTTCAACTCACACCCCCACGCAGGGGGTGACTATGAAAGGTGGTGATAGAATGAAAGACTATTCCATTTCAACTCACACCCCCACGCAGGGGGTGACCCGCTGCCTTGAGCTGTTTTTCGTTTGTTTGTTCATTTCAACTCACACCCCCACGCAGGGGGTGACAGGTTAAATAATGGAATTTGCAAAACTTCCAAACATTTCAACTCACACCCCCACGCAGGGGGTGACGCTGGGTGAAAAAGTTGCCGTGTGCACCTGATGCATTTCAACTCACACCCCCACGCAGGGGGTGACTGTGTGCAAAAAGGAAGATGTCAACGAGATGCTCAATTTCAACTCACACCCCCACGCAGGGGGTGACAGGGCAGATGCTGTTGATTGCAGGGAGTACATCATTTCAACTCACACCCCCACGCAGGGGGTGACAGAAAGAGGACACGGGAACAGAAAGTAATACTGAGAATTTCAACTCACACCCCCACGCAGGGGGTGACACAAGAAGCTTCACAGCGAAATCCACCTGGCTGATTTCAACTCACACCCCCACGCAGGGGGTGACTGTTAGCGCCTTATATTCTTCGCTATCTTCTGGAATTTCAACTCACACCCCCACGCAGGGGGTGACGAAATGCTTATAAACGGTCGGGGGCTTTATGTTCATTTCAACTCACACCCCCACGCAGGGGGTGACGGTTGACCATGGTCTCGGTGTTGATAGCCGTGTTTATTTCAACTCACACCCCCACGCAGGGGGTGACCTGCGCTGTTCGGGTTTACATAATATTCCAAAAATTTCAACTCACACCCCCACGCAGGGGGTGACATTTGCTGAAATGTGTTTACAAGATAGCTGACAATTTCAACTCACACCCCCACGCAGGGGGTGACCTGCGTTCCTCTAATTGATATAGCAGCCGCCGATGAATTTCAACTCACACCCCCACGCAGGGGGTGACGGCTTGACAAACAACAATGAATGTGCTATAATATATTTCAACTCACACCCCCACGCAGGGGGTGACCCTAGATATTGTATCTATGGGACACCTTTTCTCAAGTGGGGGGACTATACTTTTCATTATCGCTGCTTTGATAATGATCTGTTCATATTTTTATACTTTTCTTTCGGCGAACCTTACAGCATTTTGATATCAACTAAGGTTCGCCTATCAAATAATAATCACTCCTTCAGAATTATATGTTTCTTTCGCACCGAAATGCTCAACTCTGTTCTGCCAGTTTTTGCCCAGATAGTAGAAGCGTATGCTGTCTGAATCTTTATCCACCAGTTTCAACAGTTTGTCTTTTACTTTCAGAAAAGTGCCATAATCCACATTGATCTCAAACACTGAATTCTGCACTCTCTGACCGTAATTCTGACATTCCTTTGCGACCTTTCTCAGCCTTGTTTTACCGCTGTTATCAGCCGTTGAAACATCATACGTCACAAGCACCATCATAATTATCACCTACTTCAGCAAATAACAAGGATACTCGCTTATCTCTCCACGGAAGTATTTTGCAAGCAAAGAACTCTGCACATAAGGCAGTATACCCAATGGTATCTTTTCTCCGAGATATGGATGCATTATAGCTGTGCGTTTCTTTTCCTGCCACGCAGTCAGCACTTTCTTTTTGCCATCTTTATTAAGGTAGACCGCACCGCTTTCCTGCTTTTCAAAATCCTTGATATTCAGTTTTTTCAGATTTATCATTGTCAGAACAAGACGTTCTGACACACAGCGGATCTCTTCCACCATATCGCAGGCAAGACTGCTTCTTCCGGGTCTGAGCGCATGGTAGAATCCGTAACAGCTGTCCAGCCCAACACCTTCCAGTGCAGATGTACACATACTCGTCATTATCGTATACAGAAAAGACAGTACTGCATTTACAGGATCAAGGGGAGGCCTTTTCGTCCTCATGACCATTTTAAAATCTTCTTTCTGATGAAGTATCAGCCTGTCAAAGATCTCGAAATACGCCTTGGCACAGCTGCCCTCCAGACCCATTATCACATCACGGTCTTTCATTTCATATACACGGTCGATGCCGCTTTCCAGATAACTGATACATTCTGTCAGCTTACCGTCATCATCAAGCCGAGGATTATCGTGTACGGAACGTCTGATAAGGTACCTTGTATTTGAAAGTTTAGCCGCCATGGTATTTTGCATAAGAACAGGATCGGGCTTTGCCAGCTGCTCATACTGCGTTTTTCTAAGCAGGATATTTCCTCTTGTTTTTCCTTGTACTCTTGCCTGAAAAGCTCCGTTAGGCGAAAAGAAACTGATACCGATCCCGTTGTCCATACACTTGCCCATAAGTGCAGGCGAACAGCCAATGTAGCTGAAACAGTATATATCCTCAACATTTGCCAGCGGCATCCGGAACTTTTCATTATCCTCAGTCTTGCATACTACATTTTCACCATCAAGTGTCAGATATGCTGTTTCATCAAGTATATACAATGAATTGAGCAACCTTTTCAAACATCATCAACCCCTTTCTGCGACATAACGATATCCCTGACATTATAGCTTGTATCTTTCGGGAAACACCTGTCCTTTATTGAACAACCCGAGCATTTCTGCCCTTTTTCCCTTTTAGGATAATCACCTTTTTCGAGTATCTCTCTCATTTCAGAAAGCAGTTTTTTTATAATATTATCGTATTTCTCAAATTCTGTATCAAACGGCAGTCTGACTCTTTTTCTTATATCACTGTAATACAAATATGCCTCACTGTCACAGCCCCACACATGATCTGCACAAAGCTTTTGCGCAAATACCTGTATTGCATCTGTTGCGTGAAACTTTTCATCTTTAGGCGCTTTAGGCTTGTATTCCACAAGCACAACTCTGTATTTGCCCTGTAATCCCGGTATCTCTGTTCCGTTTTCATCTTTGATGAATTCAACGCAATCTGTAACACCAAAAAGGTCATATTCGGGAAGATCATTATAGATCGTTACAGCACTGCGCACAGCTTTTCGTTTATCAGAAAAGCTGTGACTTCCGTCGTGTACATTTTCATGGAGAAGGTTTGCCTTAACTACGAATGCATTCTCACTCCAGTCAAGGTTAAGTGTGAGCAGAGCAAATCTTCTCGGACAGTACATATAGTGCTGTATATCCCTGATGTTTATTGTCCTGGTTATATCTTTACGATAAGTTCAACGCCCGATGGCATTTCCTTATCGACCTCAACATCGTAATCAGAAAAACTTCTGGGTATATCATTATTCTTCTTTACAGATATCTTATCAAACAAAACATTCGATGGTGCATTTCCCAAAGCTGAATCATGCTTGAATACGATCAGCTTTCTCAGACACATCTTTCCTCTTGCTGCACTGTGGTCGTTCTCGAACATATTGATGATCGCACTCCACAGCAGTTCAAGGTCGTCCTCCGAGAAGCCTGTAACTTTCTGTGCCAGCATTGCCGAAACATAGCCCTCAGCTCTGTAAAGACCGTATGATATATAGCTCTTCTTGCCCATTTCAGACTGCTTAGTCTCAAAGTCCTTATCACTGGTGACAGCTTGTCTTGTTATGGTTATCTCGTTGGTGGAAACAGGGTCGATGCTCTTTGCAAAGTTGATCTGTACAGGACCTCTTACTATGCCGCACGGATCATCACCCGTACTCATAACAGCGCCGAATGTACGAACATCGAAATAATTTGCGCAGATATATTTCTGTGCTGTCTTAACATCATCAGTGCTCTTGCCTTTCTGACCTGTTTTAAGATCATTGGCTTCATAGGCTTCCCTAAATTTAGAATTCAGAGACTTGTTTGCCTTGATAAGTATATTATATCCGCCCTCGCCCTCTTTTACAAGCTCAACATAATTCCTGATCTTGCGTTTCAAGCATACATCGGTAACTATACCGTGACCTGTCTCGGGGTCGGTTCTTGGCATATTTCCTGCATCGGGGTCGCCGTTCGGGTTGCCGTTCTCGACATCAAAAAGCATCACAAAATCGTATCTGTTCTTAATAACGTTTTCCATATATCATTATTCCTTTCCGTCATCTGTTTTCTTGGTGTAAAGTTCCTTTTTCTGCTGATAGAATCCGACTATGAAACGTCCCTGACCGTCAAGGTCAAGTGTTTTCGGAAACTCTCCGTCAAGTCCGGCTATTATATCCCCGGTCAGTTTATCGAAATAAATGCTCCTGCCTTCGCTGAGTTTACGCTTGTGGTTGTTTGAAAGCTGCATTAGCTTCGGCAGTATCAAAGAGGGCTTTCCTGCAGCTGAAGAAAAGTATGCGTCTGTTATAGTTCTGTTTAGTGTACCCTCTACGGATTCCTGCTGTATCTTTTCAAGTACAGCAAATAGCCTTCCGCATAGATATGCGGGATCACGGTTTTGCTCATTCAATGCCACGGTGATCTCCTCCTTCCCGTATTTCCTGTTGATGCAGGCTTTTATGATGCCCGCTCTTATGTCATTGAGTTTGATATAGTTTTTGCCTTCTTCATCACTATCGGTCTTTACTCTGCGCACAGCAGTTTCGAGCAGACCAAAAGGATACTTTCCTCCGCTGAGTGCCGCCATTATAACAGAAGTGATCAGCGGCGGAGGCAAAGTCTGGTCTGTCGCTTTCGGAGAGATAAGCTGTTTCTCTATACCCGAAAAATACACAGGTCTGACATTATCACAAATGTGCATATCTCTTTGATGCTTTTTCAGGTTTGAAACTATCTCACCGAATTTACCTCCGTAAATGAATTTTTGACATATTCTCGATGAATTTGCAGTAAGCCCTGCAATGTAAAATGTTACGTTATCGTCACAGCTTTGAGCTATGACATTCTCCGCATCACCTGCAAGTCCTCCCGAAGCTGTTTTCAATACATCGTGTATACCGCTCCCGACCTTTGCAGCCTGCTGTTCAGCCGATTCACCCAACAGCATAGAGAAAGCATCACATTCAGCACTGTCATCGCTTTTCATTGCAAAGAATACCAGCACCAGATCGCCGAGTATGATCCTGTGATGCTTGTCCGCAAGCAGCTTATTCAGCGCCGAAGTATATTTCTTCATGGCTATTTCGGAAATGCCGCTGTTGAAGGACTGAGTTTTGCCGTAAGATTCAAAAGATGGTTCTTTCATTCCTACAAGAACACAACCGGATGATAGACCACCCGGGAATTTGATCTTGTCGTGTATTCTTGCTGTCGATGACATCTCACCTGTTATGCTGCACTGCTTTAGGTCTGTACTCTCATCGTTTTGTTGGATAGATTTTTGCGAGTTGATCTCATTGTAGACCTTTTGGAACTGCTCATCCTCTTCAAGCTTTGCCTTACCG
>OCTX012113259.1_pt1 | contig 13448 bp, 9 predicted proteins | sample 1539691 | NCBI WGS metagenome assembly OCTX01 (sample SAMN02144231, study PRJEB22623) | gut metagenome | biome: sheep rumen | host: Ovis aries | place: New Zealand
GCGGATCAGATCACGTTTCTCCTTCATCTCCCCGCAGCCGACACATCGTCTGAGAGGCACTTTTCTGTTCTGTACCATCTCCGTAGTTCCTGCCTCTTTCCTCAGTAAAGGAATGCTGTTTTACTCCAGAACGGGTTCCGCCTCCGGATCCTCAGCCGGATCCGCCTCATAATATTCGTCCTCCGGATAGTCTTCATAATACTCATCCGGATAGGGCTCCCCGTTCTCGTCATACTCGTCCTCATAGTCATAATACTCATCCTGGAACTCCTGAAGCTCACCGGATTCAATGGCCTGGGTCTCGGACTTGATATCGATCTTATAGCCGGTCAGCCTGGCGGTCAGCCTGGCATTCTGTCCTTCCTTGCCGATCGCCAGTGACAGCTGATAATCAGGAACGACCACCCTGGCGGTGCGCTCGTCCGGATCAACGATGACCGTGATCACCTTCGCGGGACTCAGGGCGTTCTCGATGAAGTAAGCCGGATTCTCATCCCAGCTCACGATATCGATCTTCTCCCCGTCCAGCTCATCCACGACAGCCGCCACACGGTTTCCGTTCTGCCCGACACAGGCGCCGACCGCGTCCACATTCGGGATATTGGACCAGACTGCCATCTTCGACCTGGATCCCGCTTCCCTGGCGATCGCCTTGATCTCAACCGTACCGTCGGCAACTTCCGCAACTTCCTGCTCGAAGAGGCAGCGCACCAGGTTGGGATGCTTTCTCGAAACCACGATTCTCGGTCCCTTGGGCGCGTTGTCAACGCGCAGCACATAGACCTTGACCCTCTGGTTCGGATAGAAGGTCTCGCCCTTGATCATCTCGCTCTCGCTGAGGATCGCATCCACCTTGCCGAGATTGATGGCGACATTCCGGTTGACATAGCGCTGAACCACGCCGGTGACAACCTTGTTCTCTTTATCATAGTAATCCGCGAACAGGCTCTTTCTCTCCGCCTCGCGGATCTGCTGCAGAATGACGTTCTTCGCGTTCTGGACCGCGATACGGCCGAATGCCCTTGAATTGATGTCAACGTTCACAACATCGCCGACTTCATACTTGCTGTTGATCATTCTGGCGTCTGCAAGACTGATCTGCTTCAGTTTGTCCTCCACAGTCTCGACCACTTCCTTTGCCAGGAAGATCCCGAAGCTTCTCTTCTCCTGATTCAGATCGACAACGATATTGTCCAGCTCAGGCCGGTTGAAATTATTCCTGCAGGCCTGCTCCAGTGACTTTGCGATCGCTTCAAGAAGCACTTCACTCTTGATATTCTTCTCTTTTTCAAGAATCACGAGCGCATCAAATAATTCATCATTCATAATTTTTCCATTTTCCCCCTGTAAACCAGTCTTTTTCTCTATGACCTGTAAAAATCTGTCTTTTCCTCTGTCTTCAGAAGTCGAATGCCTCCCGGATCAGGGCGAGCTCTTTCCTGCTGAATGTCAGCTCTCTTCCCTCCTCTGTCCGGATCCTGACGCTGCCGCTGTCCCAGGCAGTCAGGATTCCCTGCCACTGTTTTTCATGCTCAAAGGGCCTGAACAGATGGATCTCCACCTCTTTCCCTTCATTCCGGGCATAGTCCTTATCCTTCTTCAGCGGTCTTCCCAGCCCCGGAGATGAAACCTCCAGAATGTAGGAATCCGCTATGAAATCCTCGCGGTCCAGCTCTGCCTCAAGTTCCCTGGAGACGATCTCGCAGTCATCTACCGTGATCCCTCCGGGCTTGTCGATATAAGCTCTCAGATACCAGTTCCCGCCTTCCTTCACATACTCCACATCGACCAGCTCAAACGCCCTGCCCGACAGGATCGGCTTCAGAAGCGCTTCCGTCCTGGATTCATATTCACTGCGGCTCATCCGGCTCCCTTCCTGTATACGCGTAAAAAGAACGGGTTTTACAACCCGTTCTTCGTCGACAGTTATTTAATTCATGTATAATCTATCACCAGACAGTGGGAAATTCAAGGCTTTTTCCAAAAAAAGTATTTTTCAGCGCCGTATCTTGCTGCCCTTGGAACCTCTGGCCGAGATATGCAGACGGTTAAGCAGCGTCTTCTTCTCCCCGATCATGACCTCGCTCTCGCTTCCGTCCTCCAGGTAGAAGACTGTCTCCACCTTCTCTCCTGAGCCCAGCTTGATCCCGTGTACACCCCTTGCGCCTTTCTTCTGGACCGGAATATCCTCCTCGCTCAGTCTCAGCAGGTAATTGCCGGAGGTATGAAGGACGATGCTTGCCTGGAAATGGGCCGGATGCACGCTGATGACGCGGTCGTCATCCGCCAGATGCGTGGAGGCGATGGTCCGCTTGCTCACGTCGAACTCTGTCCCCGCGACCTGCTTGATATAGCCCTGCTCGGTCACGAAGATGAGGAAGGAGCTGACGATCTCCTTCAGGTCCATAACGGTCAGGATGCTCTCCTTCGAGGAATCGTAATTGCAGAGATTGTCCGCCGGCGTTCCCTTGTCCCGGAATTTGCCGTGGGGGATATCTTCCACTTTCAGAAGATGCTGCTTTCCGCTGTCTGTGAACAGGCACAGCCTTGCGTCGCTCATGCAGTGAATGACGAAGCGGTTCTCCGCGTCGGCTGCTTCCCTGTTCTTCTCATAAACTGGCTCCTCTATGGTCCGCACATAGCCGAAGCGGTCCATCAGAAGGACGGCCGGATAGGCTTCCGCCTTCTTCTCCTCCAGCACGATCGCCTCCGCATTCTCGATCTGTGTCAGGCGCGGATGGGCGTACTGCTTTTTGTAAGCCTGAAGCTGGCGCACGATCACTCCGGCCATGGAAGAATAATGATTGAGGATATCCGTGTAGGTCTCAATATTCTTCATGGTCTCATTGTACTCGGCCGTGAGTGCGTCGATCTCAAGTCCGATCAGTTTGTAGAGCCGCATCTCAAGGATGGCCGTCGCCTGGGCGTCGGTAAAACGGAGCCTGGCCGCGGCTTTTTCTGACTTCGCCGTCTTGAAATGAATGCCCTCCGTATTCCCGCTGACAAGGCAGTCTTTGGCCATCTTCCGGTCTCTGGAGCCGCGGAGGATCTCGATGATCAGATCGATCACATCGACCGCGCGGATAAGGCCCTCCTGGATCTCCTTCTTCTCAAGCTCGCTGTCCAGCATATGCTGGTACTTCCTGGTGGCGATCTCAAACTGAAAGTCGATATGGGCCTCCAGGATTCCCCTGAGTGAAAAGGTCTCGGGGCGTCCGCCCGCCACGGCGAGCATATTCACGCTGAAGGTATCCTCCAGCTTGGTCTTCTTGTACAGAAGGTTCCGGATATAGTCCGGATCCGCCCCTTTGCGCAGCTCGATCACGATCCGGATCCCTTCCTTTGAGGACTGGTTTGAGATATCGCTGATCTCGCCGCCCGCCTTGCTGTCCGCCAGAGCCGCCACATCATTCAGGAACTTCCCGATCCCGGCCCCGATCATGGTGTAGGGAATCTCGGTGACGACAAGCCTGAGCCGGTCCGTGCGGGGAATCTTCTCTGTCTCCACCTTTCCGCGGATCCGGATTCTGCCGCTTCCTGTGCGGTAAATCTCCGGAAGCTCATCCCGGTTCACCACGATTCCTCCGGTGGGGAAATCCGGTCCCTTCACATACTGCATCAGATCGTCGTCCGTCAGGGAATTGTCCCGGATCAGCGCGATGACGGCGTCGACCACCTCCCCGAGATTATGGGGCGGAATGCTTGTGGCCATACCGACCGCGATTCCCTCCGATCCGTTCACCAGAAGGTTCGGGATCCGTGCCGGGAGAACCAGCGGCTCTTTCTCATTCTCGTCAAAGTTCGGACCGAACTCGACAACCCCCTTGTCCAGGTCCGACAGAAAGGCTTCCTGGGTGATCTTCTGAAGGCGCGCCTCCGTATAGCGCATGGCCGCCGCGCCGTCTCCCTCGATGGAGCCGAAGTTTCCATGTCCGTCCACCAGCGGAAGCCCCATCTTGAAGTCCTGCGCCATGACGACCAGGGCACCGTAGATGGAAGAATCACCGTGCGGATGATATTTACCCATGGTATCGCCCACAATGCGGGCGCTCTTGCGGTAGGGCCTGTCATAGCGGATCCCGAGTTCATACATGTCGTAGAGCGTGCGCCTCTGGACCGGCTTCAGTCCGTCCCTCACATCCGGGAGGGCCCTGGCCACGATTACGCTCATCGCATAGTCAATGTAGGACTTCTGCATAATCTCGGAATATTCTGTCTGGATCAGTTCGTTTGCCATCTGTTTTTTCTTCTCCTGCATATGCCGCAGCGTCCGCTGCCGGCCGTCAGTTCATGCCGGTTCACAGTGATTCGTATGCGGATACAAGCCTCTTCCCCGCTGCCGTCAGATATCCAGTGCGGCGTCGCGGGCATGCTCATAGATAAATTCCTTGCGGGGCGGAACGTCATTGCCCATCAGAAGTTCCGTCACGTCGCTGGCCATACGGCCGTCTTCGATCCCCACCTGGCGCATGGTGCGCGTCTCGGGATTCAGCGTGGTCTCCCAGAGCTGGTCCGGGTCCATCTCGCCCAGACCCTTGTAGCGCTGCAGGGTAAAGGGCGCCCTGTGCTTCTTCCGGTAGCGGGCAAGGGCCTCGTCATCGTAGAGATACTCTTCCTCTCCCCTGGAGGGAATCGCCTTGTAAAGCGGCGGCATGGCGATATAGACATGCCCCTCATAGATCAGGTCCGGCATGAAGCGGTAGAACAGGGTCAGGAGCAGGGTGCAGATATGCGCCCCGTCCACGTCCGCGTCTGCCATGATGATGATCTTGTCATAGCGCAGCCTGCTGATATCAAAATCGTTGCCGTACCCCTCTGAAAAACCGCATCCGAAGGAATTGATCATGGTCTTGATCTCGGCGTTGGCGAGGATCTTGTCAATCGACGCCTTTTCCACGTTCAGGATCTTGCCCCGGATGGGAAGGATCGCCTGGAAGGACCTGTCGCGCGCCGTTTTTGCGCTGCCTCCGGCGGAGTCTCCCTCGACGATGAAGATCTCGCATTTTTTCGGATCCTTCGATTCGCAGTTCGCCAGCTTCCCGTTGGAGTCAAAGGAATACTTCTGTTTTGTGAGCAGGTTGGTCCTGGCTTTTTCTTCCGTCCGGCGGATCTTCGCCGCCTTCTCGGCGCAGCCCAGCACCTCCTTCAGCGCGGCGAGATTCCTGTCAAAATAGCGGGTGATCTCGTCGCCCGTGACCTTGGCTACCGCCCTGGCCGCATCCGCGTTGTCAAGCTTGGTCTTGGTCTGCCCCTCAAAACTGGGGTCCGGGTGGCGGATCGAGATCACTGCAGTCATACCGTTGCGGATATCCGCGCCGGTGAAATTGCTGTCTTTCTCCTTCAGGATCCCCAGTTCCCTGGCGTAGCTGTTCATGACGCTGGTAAAAGCCGTCTTGAACCCCGTCAGGTGGGTTCCGCCCTCCGCGTTGAAGATATTATTGCAGAAACCCAGGACGTCCTCATGGAATTCATTCACATACTGGATCGCCAGTTCCACCGTAATATCATCGCTTACGCCCTTCACATAGATCGGATCGCAGACGGTCTCCTTGTTTTTGTTGATATCCCGGATAAAACCGAGGATGCCGTCCGGCTCATGGAAGCGGACCTCCTCCTCCCTGCCGTCGCGAAGGTCCCGGAAGATGATCGTAAGCTCGGGATTCAGATAAGCCGTCTCATGCAGGCGGTTCTTGACGTCGCTGGAGGAAAAGCGGGTTGTCTGGGTAAAGATCTCGGGGTCCGGGAGAAAACAGATGGCCGTCCCCGTCTCCCTGGACTTCCCGATTACGGGGAGCAGGCCGTTTTCAAGTTCCAGGTCAGGCTGCCCCTTCCTGTAATGGTCATGATAGATCTTCCCGTCCCTGGACACCTTCACGTCCAGCCAGACCGAGAGGGCGTTGACTACGGAAGAGCCGACGCCGTGGAGGCCTCCGCTGGTCTTGTAGGAGCTGTTGTCAAACTTGCCGCCGGCGTGAAGCGTCGTGAAGACCACGCGCTCCGCGCTGACGCCCTTCGCGTGCAGGTCGATGGGAATCCCGCGTCCGTTGTCGGATATGGCGGCGCTCCCGTCATCGTTCAGCGTCACGGTGATCTCGCTGCAGTATCCGGCCAGATGCTCATCCACAGAATTGTCTACGATTTCATAGATCAGATGGTTAAGCCCCTTCCTGGAGGTACTTCCGATGTACATGCCGGGTCTGCGCCTGACCGCTTCCAGTCCTTCCAGCACTGTGATCGATTCCGCATTGTATCCCTTTGTCTTTGCCATTCCCTGTCCTTTATCAGATCCGCATGGGTATCTGCTCCGCATGCGCTGGTGTCAGCCTTCTGCTGCCGTCTCTTTCTTTTTCTTCTTTCCGCTGCCGGATGAGCCTGCGCTCCGCCGGCCTTTGTAAGATGCCTGCCCGGCGCCGCCGCGTGTCTTGTAGAAGCGGGCAGCGCTCTGGTAGCAGGGAAGAAGCTGGCTCTGGTTGCCGGCCTGCTTCACGCCGTTGGTCCACCTGTATATAAATGCGCTCAGCTTCTCCATATATTCCGCCGATGTGATGGAGCCCTCTGCCACATAATTCAGTCCCTTCTCCCAGCTGGCTGTCAGCTCGGGATTCAGCAGGGAGCGGATGGACCTCAGAACCACATCATAGATCATCTCCCCCATCAGAGTGGGCGTCAGAATCTGTGTCTTGCTGTTCAGCTGAATATAGCGGTTCGACACCAGCTTCTTCAGGATCTCCGCCCTGGTCGCGCTGGTCCCGATCCCGCAGGACTTGATCTGTTCGCGCAGCTCCTCATCCTCGATCAGCTGTCCCGCATTCTCCATGGCAAGAATCATCGAACCGGAATTATAGCGCTTGGGCGGAGAGGTCTTCCCTTCCCGGATCTCAAATCCGCTCACCGGAAGGACAGCTCCTTTTCTCAGCTTCTCCAGTGCCTGAAGAAGTTCAGGGTTCCATTCTCCTCCCCCGCCCGCGTTCTGCTCCTCCTCCGCGGAAGCGCCATTCTCCTTCATCACCCTCAGGTAGCCTTCCTCCTCCAGAATGCGGAAAGAGGCGAAAAACTTTTCCCCGGAAGAGTCAAGAACCAGGCTGATCCTGCGGTACACCGCCGGAGGATAGAAGATGCCGAGAAAGCGTTTTACAATCGTGCAGTAGACGCTAAAAGCCGTGGAACCGAGGCCCTTCAGGGCACTGAGGCCCTGTCCGGTCGGGATCAGGGCGTAGTGATCCGTGATCTGCTTATCATCCACATAGCGGGTCTTCGCGATCGTTTTCCAGCTGCCCGCCTGCAGCGCTTCCTCCGCAAAGGCCGACGCCGGGGCGAAATTCTTAAGCCCGGACAGATTCTGCCCGATCACCTTCGCTATGGCGGACGAGAGCACTCTCGCGTCCGTTCTGGGATAGGTGACCAGTTTTTTTTCGTAAAGCTCCTGAACGATATTCAGGGTCTGGTCCGGGCTGATCCGGAAGAGACGGCTGCAGTCGTTCTGAAGCTCGGCAAGGTTGTAAAGCAGGGGCGGATTCTTTTTTTCCTTCTTTTTCTCAATGGAAACAAGCGCAGCCTGAAGCGGCTCTTTTTCGGAAAGACTTGAAATCAGCTGTTCCGCGTCCTCCCTGCTGCGAAAACCGTTCTCTTTATAAAGCTTCGGGCTCTGATAATAACGGGAGCCCTCGACGGCACGCCACTCGGCGCGGAAGGGGGACTGTCCTGCGCTGAGCACTGCCATGACGCGGTAAAAGGGAGTCTCCCTGAAATCCCGGATCTCACGCTCCCTCCGGACAACCATGCCAAGGACACAGGTCATAACCCTGCCTACGGAAATCACACAGTAACGCTCTCCGAGAAAGGCTGCCATCGAATTGCCGTACTTCAGGGTGAGGGCTCTGGAAAAATTGATTCCCATCAGATAATCTTCCTTTGCGCGCAGATAAGCTGCCGCGCTGAGGTTGTCATAGGCGCTCAGATCCTTCGCTTCCCTGATCCCGCGCAGGATCTCCTCCTCTGTCTGGGAATCGATCCAGACCCGCTTTTCCTTCTTCCCCCTGACGCCGGCTTCCTGCCTTACCAGGCGGTAGATATACTCTCCCTCGCGTCCGGAGTCTGTGCAGACATAGATCGTCTCCACGTCCGGCCTGTTCAGGAGATTCTTTACGATCCCGAACTGCTTTCTGGCGGACGGGATCGTCTCATAGAGGAAATGCTCAGGCAGAAAAGGAAGCGTATCAAGACTCCACTTTTTATATCGCTCATCGTAGGCATCCGGATAGCTCATGGTAATCAGATGCCCGACGCACCAGGTCACCAGCAGGTTCTCCGATTCCTGGTAGCCGTCATGCCTTGTCATAGATTCACCGAGTGCCTTCGCAAATTCCTGCGCGACACTCGGCTTCTCTGCAATAAATAATGATTTGCCCATACCTGTCTGCGGGTACTCTCTCCATATCCGTAAAGCACGGCAGCCTGGGGGCTGCCGCGTTTACCTTCTGTCAATGCTCACGGGAGTGAACAGACATCACTTCTTCGCAATATATCCCAGGGAAACAAGAGTCTCCGCACAGAGGACAGCGCCTCCCGCGGCGCCGCGCAGCGTATTGTGCGCCATGCCTATGAACTTCCAGTCATAGACCGTATCCTCTCTCAGGCGGCCGATGGAGATGCCCATCCCTCTCTCATAATCCACGTCGAGCGTAATCTGGGGACGGTTGTCCTCCGTGCAGTACTGGATAAACTGCTTCGGGGCGCTCGGAAGATTATGTTCCTGGGGATAGCCGCGGAAACTGACGAGCCTGTCGATCAGCTCCTCTTTGGAAGGCTTCTCCCTGAAGCGCACAAAGGCAGCCGCGGTATGGCCGTTGAGAACCGGGATGCGCACACACTGGCATGTGATGACAGGCTCCTTCGCCGGAACGATCACGCCGTTCTCGATATGACCGAAGATGCGCAGCGGCTCCTTCTCGCTCTTCTCCTCCTCACCGGAAATAAAGGGGATCACGTTCCCCACCATCTCCGGCCAGTCGCGGAAGGTTTTGCCCGCTCCGGAGATGGCCTGGTATGTGGTAGCGACCAGTTCTGTAGGTCCGAACTCCCTCCAGGCCGCGAGGGCCGGCGCGTAGGCCTGAATCGAACAGTTGGGCTTCACGGCAATGAAACCGCGCTCCGTGCCCAGTCTCTTCTTCTGGAAAGGAATCACATCGAAATGCTCCACGTTGATCTCCGGCACTACCATGGGAACATCAGGCGTCCAGCGATGGGCGCTGTTGTTGGATACCACCGGCGTCTCCGTCTTCGCGTAAGCCTCCTCAATCCTGCGGATCTCGTCCTTGCTCATATCGACGGCGGAAAAAACCAGGTCAACCTGGGAAGCGACCTTCTCCACCTCAGTGACATTCATCACCGTCATCTTCGCAACCTTCTCCGGCATAGGGGTATCCATCTTCCAGCGGCCGCCGACCGCCTCCTCATAGCTTTTGCCGGCACTGCGCGGACTTGCCGCCAGAGCGGTGATCTCAAAATACGGATGGTCCGCAAGCAGCGAGATGAAACGCTGGCCTACCATACCTGTTGCGCCGAGAATTCCTGCTTTCAGTTTCTGTTCCATGGATCATACCTCCTATAGTTTACCACAGATCTCCGGATCGAACAAATGTTTTCTGGTTTCAGATATGGCCGGCGGAATAAACAGACTCCGCGCTCTGCCGTGTGCCGAGGTATTCCCTGGACGCGGCGATCGCTTTCTCCATGGACGCCCTGCCGGGGGCGCCTTCCGTCAGGCGCTTCTCCACACAGGTCTTCAGGGAGATCGCCTCGTAGATATCCTTGTCAAAACGGTCCGAAAACTGTCTGAATTCTTCAAGACTCAGGTCATCCAGAGCCTTCCCCTTTTCGATACAGTAAAGTACCAGCCTCCCGGTAACAGCGTGGGCATCCCGGAAAGGAACGCCTCGTGAGGCCAGGTAATCCGCAGCATCCGTGGCATTGGTGAAGCCGTTTTTCGCGGAAGCCTCCATCACGTCCCTGCGGAATTTCATGGTTGACACCATCCCGTCAAAGAGGCGGATATTCTGCTTGACCGTGTCGATCGCGTCGAAAGCGCCCTCCTTGTCTTCCTGCATATCCTTGTTGTATGCAAGGGGAATCCCCTTCATCACGGTCAGAAGACCCATCAGGGCTCCGTAGACGCGGCCGGTCTTGCCCCTGACCAGCTCAGCGATATCCGGATTCTTTTTCTGCGGCATGATGCTGGAGCCGGTCGAATAGGCGTCGTCCAGTTCCACAAAACGGTACTCGTTGCTGTTCCAGATGATCACTTCCTCGGAAAAGCGGCTCAGATGCATCTGGCAGGCGGCCAGAATGCTGAGAAACTCGATCAGGTAATCCCTGTCGGAAACCCCGTCCATGGAGTTTGGGCAGGGGCGGCTGAAACCGAGCTCCCTGGCGGTAAAGCTGCGGTCCAGAGGATAGGTGGTCCCGGCAAGAGCCCCGCTTCCCAGCGGACATGTGTCCATGCGCTCAATCAGGGAACTCAGATGTTCCCTGTCCCTGCGGAACATCTCAAAATATGCCCCGAAATGATGGGCGAGGGTGACCGGCTGCGCTTTCTGCAGATGTGTGAATCCCGGCATGTAGGTATCCAGGTTCTCCTCCATCACGTGCAGGATGGTCTTAAGAAAATGCTTCAGCAGGGCGTCCGTCTCATGAATCTCATCGCGGACATACAGCTTCATATCCAGCGCGACCTGGTCATTGCGGCTGCGTCCGGTATGCAGCTTCTTTCCGGCGTCCCCGATCCGGCAAATCAGCTGCGCCTCCACAAAGCTGTGAATATCTTCATATTCATCTGAGAAGGCAAGATCCCCGCTCTCGATATCCCTGAGAATCGATCCGAGTCCGCTGACAATCGCCTCCACTTCCCCGTCTGTCAGGATCCCCTGCCTGCCGAGCATTGCGGCGTGGGCGATGCTGCCCTGGATATCCTGCCGGTAAAGCCGGCGGTCAAATGGGAGCGAATCATTGAACTGTTTTACAAGTGCATCTGTCTCTTTCGTAAATCTGCCGCCCCAAAGCTGCGCCATACTGCGCCCTCCAATCTCTCACTGCTTTTTTCCGCTCTCCCGCTCCATCTTTGAGAAGATACAGCCGCAGTAATCCTGCCGGTAGAGATCATGTTCCCGGCTCAGCTGTATGGAACGGAGATAGCCGTTTCGTTTCTTAAAATCCGAAGGAAGATGGCAGACCCCATAGATCCCGGCCAGCTCTTCCCCGATCTCATTGATCTTCTGCGCGTTCTTGAGGGGGCTGATGGAGAGGGTGGTCGTAAAATAATCATAAGCGCCCTCCGCCGCCAGCCTGGCAGCCTCCTCCATTCTGAGCCGGTAGCAGGCAAAGCAGCGCTCCCCTCCCTCCGGGATCTGCTCCAGGCCTTTTACCGCGCGGTAAAATTCCTCCGGCTCATAACGTCCGGGAGAAAAATGAACAGGATGCCGCGGCTTCATCTCAGCGATCAGCCGCTTAAGCTCTTCTTCCCTGCGCCGGTATTCCTCCGGCGGCCCGATGTTCGGATTATAAAAAAAATCCGTTATTTCAAAATAGTCCGACAGGTATTCTAGCACATAGCTGGAGCAGGGAGCACAGCAGCTGTGCAGGAACAGTCTCGGGACTTTTTCCCCTTCCTGCGTCCGCCTGCTGATCTTCTCCAGAAGCGCATCCAGTTTTTTCTGATAGTTTATCTGATTCATATCTTTTCAGGAGTCCATGCGGTTTCAGTAAAGGCCCGTATGTCCGAAGCCGCCTTCCCCGCGGGATGTCGCATCCAGGCTTTCGCACGCTTCAAATTCGGCTTTCATAAAAGGAAGGATCAGCAGCTGCGCAATGCGCTCTCCCTGCTCTATGACCCGCTCCGTTCCGGAATCGTTGTGCAGCGCCACGCAGATCTCCCCGCGGTAATCGGGATCAATCACCCCGACACAGTTCGCCGGACGCAGTCCCTGCTTCAGGGACAGACCGCTCCTGGCAAAGACGCCTCCGAAGTACCCTTCCGGGATCGCGGCCGCAAGTCCCGTTCCGATCAGCTTTGTCGATCCGGGGGCAATGACCGTCCTCTCCTCCTTCATGCAGGCGCACAGATCATATCCCGCGCTCTGTCCGGTAGCCGCGCCGGGAAGGACGGCTCTTTCATCCAGTTTCATAATCCTGATCTTCATGCCATCCTCTCCTGCCCCGGAACGGATTCTTCCATGCTGTTTCCATACTGCTGCATCCCTCTCCCGGTCCCGGGCAGGGGAAAGGAATTGTGTGTGGAGTTCCTGCTTCGCAGGCCTTATTTAAAATCAGAACCTGTTTCTTACATGCAGGCACTACGAACCGGAACCCGATTTCAAACAGGCCGTGAATAGTAACAATTGATCGGTATATTATCTCAGAAGTCAGTTCCAAGGTCAAGCGCAGGATTCGGCCCGGCCTCCGTTTCCGTTGCTGTCCGCGTTCCTCCGCACATCAGGCCGCCCGCATATTCCGCCTGACAGCTTTGCTTCCTCAGTGAAATTGCGTACAGCACAGGCTATCCGCGCTTCGCAGATCATTTCCACTTAAAGTAGAGCTCATATCCGATTTCGCGAAGCTGCCCCGGGATCTCTCTGACCTGCATGCGGATAAAGGAGCGGGTCATCTCATCCAGTTCATCGTAGGGAACCAGCTCCGGCGTCTGCTTCAGGTCCGCATTCGGGCTGCCGGCTGTCCAGCCCGCAATCCTGCGGTCCCGCATCCATCTCTCATGTTCGAGCCGGGCAAACTCTTCCAGCACGGGTCCGAAGAGCTCAGTGATCGCGTCCGGCGCGCCGCTTCCCGCGATCGGTCTGAGTCCGATCTGCATATCATAATCCTGCAGCTTCTCTCCGAGAAAACGGATCTGCGACCGGTAGCTCTCCTTGTAGCATTCTTCCAGATCGCTCCAGGGAGCAAACTCGTCCGGGCACCGCACCGTCTCATAAGTCATACTGATCTCACCGGCGCTCATCGCAGATGTGGAAAGCGCTTCCGAGAACGTGACGTCACGGCCGGCCTGCTGCAGGCTGCGTTCAGCAGCTGCCTTCTCTGCCCACGGATGCTTCTTCAGAATATTCATATGGGCGATTCTCGCGTACTGTTCGACGGCGTCGCCCATTACCTGCTCAAAAGCCAGCTTGTTTCTGAAGTCCTTTACATCCAGATGCAGATCCAGCTGCTCGTCCATGGGAAGGCAGGAAGGCGTGAAACGGTTCACGTCGGAGAGCCTGCACATGGACAGTATGAACTCCAGGGACCTTGCCCCGTGCCGGTACTCAGATACCCGGAGCAGGGCGGAAAGAAGACCCTTTGAAATATTGATCAGCCCGCCGTCGGAATTGTAGATGCCCGGGATCCTGCGGATAATCTGCTCCCTGAGCAGGGTTGCCCTCCGGATGATATGGCTCCTGTCC
>OCTX012261845.1_pt1 | contig 13444 bp, 3 predicted proteins | sample 1539691 | NCBI WGS metagenome assembly OCTX01 (sample SAMN02144231, study PRJEB22623) | gut metagenome | biome: sheep rumen | host: Ovis aries | place: New Zealand
GCGCCGGACTCGATCAGGACCAGGGCGGCGAATTCACCGGCGGAGGCTACCATGCCTGCGGACATCCAGAAGGACTGGGGAGCGGTCATGCCTATGGCCTTGGCTGCGATGCCCAGGGTAAAGGATACCGCGAAATACCCCATACAGATGGGAATACCGTCATGCAGTCCCTTCCGGAACCAGGCGGGAGTGGATAGTTTTGCAGATGACATATGTGTTTCACTTTCTGATGCATGCGCAAATCACCGATATTACGGAGAAATCAGCTTTTTTCATGGGGCATGCCCATTGCAGAATTATAACATCTTTCAGAAGATTCTACACTCAAAAAAATGCAAAGATATAATTGAAATAGTTCTGCTGGAGAAAGAAAAAATGCATTTAATACAACAGAAATAACTATGCTTTATTTCAAGATTTAATGATAGTTTCCGTATTTTAATAGAAGCCTGAAAAGGTTTGCTTAATCATGAATTCGTTATATTTGACTTAATTGAATTATAAATTCCACTTTGTAAAAGTAAATTCTACTAGCAAAATCAAATTCCACACCTAATTAGGTTTGCTGAGAACTATTATTCTTTTTTTCTGTACAGAAGAGAACTTAATTATAAGTCCATTCGTAATTACTACAAAGAACTGGATAATTTGACATAAATGATTAATTAAACTATAATTATTTTTGGTAATTTTTAAAATAATTTTAGGCTTATAAACTTGGTAATTAACAAGACATTTCATTTCCTAGGGTATAAATTTCTAATATAGCTTCTGCTATCTATTTTCGCATTCTCCTCTATGAACAATTTTTAATTTTTCTATGGTATTTGTTACTCGGGCTTATCAGAATTATTTTCAGAATACAATGTAAAAATGCTAGGAATGACTTTACAAGGATTCTAGTAATATAAAGAACATATTCCAATAATGGCTGTAGTATATGTATGGAGGTAAGTATGACAGAACAGGAAAGGCAAGGAATAGTCAAAATACTGACCAGAAGGATTAAGAAAACAGGATTTATAAAATTGAATTCATTGAGGGATATTTTCACTCAAGATAGTATTAGTATGGATTTATATCCATCATCAGGACTCAAAAAGTGGGTTAAAGAGTTTTTTCCTGAATTCGCAGTAGTTGGAAGCAATGGATTTGAGACTCTACGCATGTCTAACGACAAGACAGCTAGGGCTTGGATCATTCTTGACACGGAATTGTCAAAAAATGGAAAGCTGTTAATGTCTACTATCCCTCAGATATTGAGTAACAGCTCTGATAATATTAATTATAAGACGTTAGCTATTGATAAGAGACTTGGTGAGTGGATTGAAGCAACGTATCCGGATTTGAAAATCACAGATGATAATATGTGGTTGCTTCGCTCTGCTGATTTTTCAGGTGGAACAGATCATAATAAGATTGATGTTAGTGAAGACGCAGGTGAAAAAGATAATTATCCTATTCAGGAAATCCAACAGATGCATTTCATTGCATATATGAACTGGTGGAGTAACAATGTCAAAAAACTGAAAGAATTTAATGACACAATTACGGAGGAAAATGCCAAACAGCAGATTTCTCGCCGAATTGCAGAAATATGTCTTGGGAAAAGAGGCAGTTTAATCAATGGAATGGATGAGGAGGTTCCAAAAATTGCCTTTGATACGGGATTGAAAAAAACTGAGAGCGCACAACCAATTTTCTGTATCTTGGAATTAAATCCAATGAATTCCGATGGGTCAAAACAGGTATTCTATCAGACGGGGTTTTATACCATTGATGACGGAACAGAAATGGGAGCCTGGATTAAGACACAATCCGAAGCAGAAAAAAATAGAGGTGCATTTCCGAAACTTGAAAAGATGGCGGACAGCGTATGCGGTCAGGTGGAAAAACTGGCTGATACAATGGAAAATTATCTATTCAGCCTGAAAGAAGGAATGCTTCCGGAATTCAGTATTTCTAATGAGGTTGGGGAATTCGAAAAAGCATGCAAAGAACTTCATAATTTATATTATATGGTTTTTAATGCGCCATATCCTGCGGGGTATTCTGTGCACAAGATTCGAGAACTAGCCAGTGCCAAGAATATTCTGAATGTAAAGACAATCCAAAGCATGCAGGACTTCAGCAACGTTATAGAAAAAACGCAGGTTTTATTTGCCTCCTATAACCTGGTAAGTGAAGTGGATTCAACATTTATTAGAGACAAGGCAATCATCGATGATAATTGTGCAGATGTTTCGGGTGCTACTGATTTCGATCAGATTTTATCAATTATTCAGTCATACAAAGATCTGCGCAGTGTCATGGCAGCCAGCAGAGGAGCTGTTTCAAGTGTTATGGATCGAATCGAACGTGTCCAGGAACACTTTTCGGAATTAACAGACAGAATCATTGCAAGGTTTCTTATAGACTCTCCAGCTGACGAAATAGAGCATCTTGGAGACTTGGAAGTTATTGAAAGCCAGATCATAAGCTGCAGAAACACCTTTAATGAATCAACTGATGGAGGAAGTACGATAGATGAGATAGTCCTTCCAGAAGATATTTTTGACGCAATAAGAGAAAAAGGAAGGAATTTGGTTGCCATTCATAACTATACAGTAGCTATTAACGGCGAGAACAGCATTGTAAAAATGCTGGTATTTAATGAACTTGAAGCATTAAGAAACTATTTTAAATATAATCCGGAAGATTCTCTTTACAGCATTGAGGGAAACGAAGAACTGGATAGCGGAGATCTACCAGAAGAATTCACATTAATTGGAGCAGCAGAACGTCTGTACAGAGTAATAGGCAATTATAAAAGAATCGCAGAGTGTTATTATATTCTAAGCCTTCCTTTTGAGGAAAAGAAGGCTTTTCATGCGCTGCTTTCATTATATGTGCGTGAAAAAAATAACGAGATGCTCCTTAAGGTGTTCAATACATATTCCGCTGACATTGATTTGACTGCAGATGAATATATAGCTTATCTGGAAACACTGTGTGTTAGTAATCCGGCAGCAGCTTTGGCTTATGCCCATGACCATTGTTATCTGATGTACCAGACGGAAGCACTTGATACTCTCCTACAGCTTCCAGAGGATGTTTTGGAATCAGAGGAAAGGAGACTGCTTTTAAAAAGAAGAGATTGTCTTATAAATGCCCAGAATCTCAATGAAATGGAAGAAGCCATCCTGGCAGATGATACTGCGGCAATCAAAAAACTAGTTGCTTTAGATGATAAACTTTCTGAATTGGGATATTCGGAAGAAATCAGGGAAAGAATTAGAAAAACATTGGCCGCGCCCAATGTTCCCAGTATGGAAATCAATGCTAATAATAGCGATAATGATTTTGATATAGGGGCCCGTTTTTATCGTTATCAGAAAAATGAAAACTCTGTTGCAGAATCATTTATGTGGAAAGGGATTCTAAATAACAGAAATATTATTGCAACAAATTTGCTTGTAGTTCTGGCAGATCAGGGCAGATGGGGAGAATGCTGCAAACTTTTCGAAACATTTAGAAAACTGTATTCAGAAAGCGAACCCTGTAGGACACTCTACATGTGTGCACGTATTAACAATAATCCGTTTTCAGCCATAAATTATTTACAAATGAATCTGCAGGAATGTCTGCAGTTTATGAAGACACGTAATTTCATTTATGATGCAGTGACAGCTCAGCAAGAGAATGAAAACGAGGAAGTTGCTTCGTTCTATCGTAAATTATGTTCGGTCAGTGTCTATCTTGATAATCCACTTATTAACAGCATTATATGTTTAGACCGCTCGTTAAGAGAATATACGGATTCTGCGGTGGTCACAAAGTTGGGAGTTGCTGATAAGTATGCTACTTCTATAACGAATAAATACAGGTCGGATATGTATTCTCACGGTATGGATGCTTTCAGCATTGCTAGCAGATTATTTGAATTGATTGGAACATATAAATCTGCAGCAGAAGCTTTTGCCGGATTAGCTGTTCAAGATATTAAGACCGCCAGGCTTTTATGGAATATTTATGACGAAGGAGGCGATGACAATTTACTGCTGTCGCTGATGCGGAGTAATACTACTCTAAAGGAGGAAAAGAAAGAAAAGTATCTTGATATTATCTTTAAAAATGAACAGTATGGGGAATTTATATCAGAATGTCAAAACGGGGATACGAATCCAGCCAGAATCCCTCAGTTATTTATTGCTCAGCTGAAAGTAGCATCGGATGAGAAGAGAGACCAGATTGCTATGCTAGGAACAATTACGGCAGAAAGTAGCTGGTACAAAGAATGGGGAGCACTTTTAACAGGCACTTTGTATGAATGTGGACGAACAGTAGATCTCGAACAGATTTTTTATTACAATTTCAATAATTGGCTCAATGTTTTTGACTCCGAAACAATTCGAAAAATCGTGACGGGAAATGGATTGGCAGCTGAAAAGACACTTTTAGAGATTCAGCAAGATGCTGTCGACAATGAATGTCCTGAGATTGCGGTATACATCAATAATGTTTTGAAAATTGGCAACTTGGATGAACTATCATCTGAAATTTATAAAGAAAAGAAAAAGGCAATAGAAGAGCTCCCTCTCAGAGAGCAGTGGAAAAAGCTAGAGGTATTACAGACTCTGTACGGAGATACAATAAGCAATTTAACAGGAGAAGTATCGCGACTCAGAATACAGATGCTTCTCAATGATTCAAATATGAATCTGAAAGCCAAAGCGGAAAGAATTGGCGAAATACTTCAAACGTTATCGGAGCAGGAGTATGGTACAGAGATTATCCTTAATTGCTTTAAAGAAACAAATTTACTAAGTTACAGGCCAATTTACGAGAATCTGATACGCCTTGCAGTGACAGACGAACTAAAAATCCAGCTGGTCAGATTGATGGAATCTTCTGATATCTGGGCTGACGACCAAGATGTAGAACAGCTCAGAAGCATTTATCAACTGTATTACGAAACACTAAAATCAGGAATTTTCCCTGAAGAATATATTTCCTCAATGAGGGAGAGATGCATTAGACTTGTACGCAGGGACCAGACTGTGGAGGGATTGCTGTGTCTGTATTATCTTGAAGCAAGCGAAGGGGCAACTAACAATGCTAAGTATATCTTGAGAATTTTAGCCGATTGCCCGTTTGACGGGGAGTCAGAAAATTCCGTCAAAGAAATAAAAGAAGCGCTTAACAAAACCTGGGGATTTACAATACCAGGCTATTTTGAGTTGTTTAAAAATATCCTTAATGACAACAGCATAGAAGAAATCAATTCGTATCTTGAATTTGTAAATGATATTACTTATAAAGGCTCTGCAGCATACATGGATACCGGGAGTGATGCGGAGCAGACACGTATGCTTTCAGAGGAAGAGAGTAATGATCTGGTGAAAAAACTGTACTGTAGCTTAAATGACAGTGTTGCATGGAAAGAAAGCGTGAAATTGCCAATTCAAGACAGCCCTGTGGCTTATTCCAAGCTGCTATTTCTTAATGCTATTCACAATCCAGAAGTCAGCAATGTTTGTGCTGTTTACTGTGAAAAATATGAACAGAATGATCTTCTACTGGATACACTTCTAACTTGGTCAAAAGCGGATGATGCAAGTGTTTTAGAAAAATGCAGAAAATATGTTGAGAGCAGGCTGGTTGCCGATTCTGATTATCTCAAAAAGTGGGAGAATGATCCTAAAGTGATGGATTTAATCAAATCTCTCTGCGCAAAATATATTACTAACCAGGGAGTACATCACTCGATTATTAGAGCACTTATGTTTATTTGCGAAAAAAGTGGAAAACCTGAAGTACTTAGATATTTTCTGGAAGTGTATAAAAAAGAAATATATGAATTAAATGTAAATCTCGGCGTTGTACTGATTACATATTTGATTCTGGACGAAAGATATGAAGAGGCTCAAGAAGTCCTATCAAAGGTGAAAAATGTTTTGGGTCATATGAATTACAGAAACCTGGTGGACATGCTCAGTGGTAAAAACGCTTCAGAGCTGGAGATGTGGGCACAGAATGCAGAAAACCGGATTATGTTGCATTTGATTCTGCCTGATGGAAATGCGCCGCAGTTAGAACACTTGGTTGAAATCTCAGACAGTGGCATCAGAAATGGGCAAATAAGAGAAACCATACATGTAATTGAACATATTTTGACTATGTTTCCTAACGATCATGGAGCTTATAATGCTCTGTTCAACTTATGCTGCACAGCGCCTTTAGAATATATTTCACAGTTACATAGAAGCATTAGAGGCCTTGTCAGGTTACGTCCCTCGAAAGAGACACAACTGTTTTATAGAAGATCTCAGGCGGACTATGCAGTAATGTTGGCCACACTGGATGCTCTGTGTATTGTCAATAATTGGACGGAACGAATCAATGATTATGATTTTTCCCGGCCTACTGGCGATTATATTATTGGCCTAGGGATTCCGAATAACAACTATAAAATGATATACAGTGTCAGTGATAAAAGAAATGAAGTGGAAAGTTCTTTCATGAACCGAACTGTGCAACAGAAGAAAATGCTTACAAAGGCTTATTTGAGTTCGTTGACGGGAAACTGGCTTGAACTAATCGAAGAGGCATGGGAGAACAGAATAGATATATCATTTGAAGTGAATGTTGATACAGGATCTTCCGTCAAAGGCGGTTTTATTAGAAGCTTGCTTAGAATACTTCTGAAACTTGATCAGGATGATAGAATGCAGTTTCTGATATGGATAGAGAAATGTGTGTCTGCAGGAATTAAAGGAAATACTTCTGAATTGTCAAGAGATATAAGGTTTGTCAGAGATTTTTATACGAATGGGTACTTTATTCTTCTTGAAAAACAGACCGAAACAGAAGCACTGGATGAAATACTGCTGCATCCATTTGAGGACTATAGTCTGGGGAGCAGGTGGGGAAGACAATACATTGATTCCATGTTGAAGAATAACACTGATTCCACTTTACTGTTTTCTATGATTTATATGGTCAGCGCCTTGATTAAGGATTCTTTATTCCAAGGGCTATTAGTACGGAAAGGATATGGCTTTTTTAAGGATGGAAATGACAAATATGCATTTGCTTTCTATAAAGCAGTCAATCTTATAACAGTCTTTCTATGGGTGCAACACCAAGATCTTTCAGAAAGAAACAATAAGCTAACAAAACAGGAAGAATTGGAAGACAGGCTAAGAAAACGTGAAATATATCAGGCGATGAGTAGAATTACAGGTCTGTTTTCTGATGATGAGTCAACAAAAGCAAAGGTGAAAAAGTCTGATTTCCATGTTTGGAGCTGTTTGAATATGGTGCTAACACTACTTTATTCGCCGCGTTCTGATGAAATTAGTAGGATGTCATTGTATTTTGCACCAAAGAACAGGTTGCTTATTGAAGATACATTGACGGCTTTTAATCCTTCTATAAGAGATGAGGAAAAAATAAAACTGATTAACAAAAGAAAAAGTGATGTTGATAAAGCATATTTCTGTTATGCGGTAAAATATCCTTATCCTTTCAAGAACAGACTTAGTTATGCATTGACAGATCTCGATGCAAAAGAAAAGTATAATGATGTTTATTTAAAAATAGTAAAGAATCCGGACAATAAGAAGGATTTTCCAAAAGGAAAGCTTTATTGCCATTTGCTAGTAGAAAAAAAAGCACCCTCCCCGCAAGCTATTAATCAAAAGGATCCGATGACCTGGAATATGAAGGCAGAACCTGTCAGCAGGGAGGAGATTCTGGCTTATGATGAAAAACCTGAATATGCAAAGGGACTTGTACCGGAACGCTATGAGGGAGACATAAATGAAATTATTGAAAAATACAGGAGCATGGACTCTCTGGCGGAAAATATCAGGGAGAAAGCAAACCTTTCTCGAATAATTTACCTGCATCAGATGGCAGTGGAAGAACCAAGAGATGTGCTTGAAAATAGTCTTTTAAGATATGGTAAAGACTGTTATTACCTTGCATTGTTTGAAAAGGACAGAGAGAATGCCAATCGTATTCTGCTGGATATCGCTAAAGTTTTGAAATATCGGAATCTTGCAGGTGAAGAAGCAGAAGAAGCAGAGCGTACGATTCAGGAAGGCTTACTAACACTGATTACATCCTTTGATGATCTTCAGATGTTATTAAATTTCTTCGGAAAGAACAGGATTCTACTTCAGTTTATAAGGGAAAAGATAAAAGATAATCTCGTGGGATCCTGTGTTAGGCAGATTTTCAGTATTTTGGAAAGTCTTAGGAATTGCTATTCCTCCCAAATGCAGTATACGCAGGAAGTTATTCGAAATGAATTATCCTTAAATTACAGGCGTCTTGAGGATATTGAGAATAATCGTTGGATGGAGATGAAAAACAAGGTTCAGAAGCTGATTAGTGATGAGATTAATGAGTTAGATCAGCGACCTGTTCTTCAGTTTGAAGTCTTAAATATAGGCTTACAGCCTTTCTATGGAAACATCTTCGGAGAAGTTCATAATATTGGTAAGGTAACTGCAGAGAATATAGTGATTCAGGCGACTTACAGTGATGACAGTAGTAGTAATCAATATACTCTCAGTAGGTTATTGCCAGATGGGAAAGCAGTATTCGAATTAAATTTCAGCTTTGAACATGTTAATCAGGAAATTGAATATTTAATTTCTGTCTCATTCTCATATTCTGATAAGATATATTCTTCTACAGCGTATAAAGATGTTTTAGAAATTGGTGAAATCAGCGAACCAAATTATCCCATTGGACTTTTGACAGAAAGCGCTAACGGTATTAATTTCAAAATAGACGAGGAAACGGGAGAAGTTTATAATCCTGAATTTGTTGGTAGAAAAAACGAAACACAAATACTTCGAGGACTAGTATCGGGTAATTCCTTTGAAGATTATAAGAGTGCACTAATATATGGCGTACGAAGAACAGGAAAAACAACACTTCTTAACTATTTTATGACATATGTTGACGCCAAATGCGATAATGTGATCTGTGTCAGTGCTGACTGTCAGTCTTCTTCTGCAGCTGTTCCGATTCAGGATATCTTTATCGAAAGAGTGATTGAAACTATAGAAAGAGAGCTTCCAGACATCAAAGGCGAATCCAGATGGATTGAGATCAGACAGAACTGGGGAAAAGACTATTTCTGTGCTGATAGAGAACCTGAAAAATTGAGTTCCTTCTACTTAGATGTAAAGAAGGCAATTGGGATTAAAGGGATTTTTTTGGTCATTGATGAAATTGACCGCCTATTTGAGAAGATCGAAGCTGCACAAAACAAATATAACAGGAACCTGGACAGCTTATTTGGCACTATAAGTGGGATACTGAATAGCTATGAATGTCGTAAAGCGGTGCATTTCCTGATCTGTGGATCGAACTGGCTGATACGTTATAATCTGAAAGGTGACATAAAAAACCAGCTTTTCCAGAGATTTGGAAGACAGGTGATTGAGGTAGGAAAACTACCCGAAAATGATGTACAGGAACTTATCAGACTTCCCTACCGTTCTTATCCGCAATTGATTATTACAGATAAAGCACTGAAATGGATATGGGATTATGCAGGCGGTCTAGTCTGGCATACTAAACTTCTTGGAGATTATGCCATTGAACGAGCTAGGAAGGATAATCGATTTGTTGTGTATCCTTCTGACGTCAGGCAGACTATGCCATCGGTAATAACTGATCTTTGGTGCAAACAGTTTTATGAAGGTTGTGAATTGGGGAAAGAACGGGACGTTGTTGATGCGGCGCAATCACTTGCAGCCAAAAAAGATGCTTACGTTCATTTGAATCAAATCGCGGATGTTATGGATATGGATACGGTGGAAGTGGAACAGATTATAAATGTTCTTATTGGACTTAGGATTTTGACCAGACATCCAATTAATGCCCGGCTTTACCGATTTGAACTTGATATTTATAGAAGGTATTTTAGAACTAATTCTTCTAAATATAACCAGATTCCCGAGGAGCCTGATATTTTCCAGATTAAACAGTTTGTAAGGGATTCTGAAGAAGGTCAAGTCGAAAACAGTGTTATGAAAACAAAAAACAATGAGGATGGGTCCCAAGAAAACCAAATGGGCGGTAGGGATATTAAGGAAGATGATGATGACTATTATTTATAACCAGGTAAATACACATAAGGAGGCTTGAAATGGCTTTTATTCCCAATCCATTTATTAAGGACAGACCTCTAGAAGTTGCGGAAAGCTGGATCGGTGATACTTTTTGTATAGAAGACCTGAAGCATGCGTTGACAAACAGTACTAATATTTGTGTTCTTGGCGAGGAGGGAAGCGGAAAGACTTCTCTTCTCATGACTGCTCTCTCTTTTCGATATCGGAAGGATTCGGCTGTAAAAAGGAAAAAGTTAATATACTTCGCGAATCTGTCTAACAGAAAAGATAGCGATGATCTTTGTGATTACTTGACAGAGTGCTTTAAAAATTCTCTTGATAGCCTCGTTGAAGACAGCGATGAACTGGAAAACATAAAGAAAACAGTTAGTAGAGTTGAAGGAAACGGAGAGACGAGATTTCAAAATATCATTAGAAAGGTTCATGATGAGTACGGTTATATCATTGTTATTGTCATGGACAATTTCGAAAGATTTGTCATGTCGAAAACGGTCAATCAGAATCACCATGAATGTCTTCGTACTTTGATTGAGTCAGGATGTATTCAATGCATTGTAGCGACAAATTATGACCTCACACAGGATTCGCTCCCAGAAGACATAAAGGGATCCTACCTGCTTCAAGAATTTACCCATTCCATTGTGATGAAACCATTTTCTGAAGAAGATATTCAGTCCTATCTGACAGGAATGCAGAGAAGCGGCAAGGAACTAGTCCCGGTAACAAAATCAAGACCTATTTTTAATCTGAGTGGGGGGATTCCAAAATTTGTCAACATTATTGCAAGAAATATGGCGCAAAGCAGCATTGACAATAAAGGAATAATAAGCCCAAAAGATGCTATCGCTAGAGCCCGTGAAGACTGTGAACACATAATGGATAGATGGTGTGAGTTGCTTACAGAAAGGCAGGTGGAGGCAATTGAAAAACTTCTCTGTTGTTACGAAGAGGAGTGCCGTAAAAAAGGTGAACAATACGATCTAAAGAAAAATCTTGCTCACTATGATTTTACAGGAGATGATACGTATGAGAGTGAGATTAAGAAACTGCTCTCCAGAGGATTATTAAAGAATTATATTGTTTATGACAGGCATAACAACCCAATAAAAAAGGATTATTGCGTATGCTTAAATTCTCTATTCTTTCAACGCTACTGCATCGAATCTAAGATGAAAAAGGCGGCGTTGGAGAACCCACTAATCGAAATTGCAGAGTCGAGAAATAGTAATGGTCAGATGGGAAAAAGTATAGGAACCTATGTGGAAAAGATAATTATCGACAATTCACAGAACTTGACCATTCGCAATAGTAGTATAACCACTGGCTTGTCAGTCAAGGATTTACTTGAAATTATTACAGAAAAAGGCAGCACAGTAGAACAGAGTCGACTGATAGGAGAAAAGCTTAATAAGCAATTCCAGACCAGACTTAGCGTGAGTGATCTTAAACAAGTTCTGGATCTATCATTTGAAAATTCATCAGATTATGATGCTAGAGTAGATGAAGCTTTTGAGCAGGCAAGGAACAGACTAGTTCAAGATGTTCGTGTTGATGAGTATGAGGATATAATTGATGTTACGGCTTCAGACCTACAGACATTGGATGAAAGGTTTCAAGTGGCTAGGAAGAAGATACATGCCGATCTTAGTGATGAGATTGTTGAAAATCAGAGCGAGCGCTGTCAGTTCTTTTTGAAGCTGGCTGTTGTAGTAGAAGAGGCTTTGTCCATATCCGTGATAGAGTTTGAAGATTATTCTGCTCAGCTGATTTTATATTGTAAAGTAATAGAACAGTCTCTCAGAGACAATTTGTTTAATCTGTTTCATAAAAAAGATGAGTTGGCAGAATATAGCCCTTCGAGACATTCTATTTTTCCAGGAGCACAGGATAATTTTCGCCATCTTAATAAGGATAGATGCTATATTGGAAACTTTGCAAATGTTATTGCGGGAAGGACAAAAGATTTAGCCGCTCTTTGTACATCTATTTCAGTCGAAGCCTATACAAAAACTACCTCTAATGACTGGGAGTTATGGTGGTCTGATTTTGCTTCTGACATCCAGACAGTCAGATTGATTAGAAATTCTGTCGGGCATGCAGGTAGCAATTCTCCTGGAAAAAATGATCTTTTGAAAATGTATGAATACTTAATTGGTAACTCTTCAATGATTGGGCTTCTCCCAAGGGTGCTGGTTGGAAAAGTATTATATAATCAGTTTTATGCTCCTTCCATTAATCAAGTAGATGCGTCTAGTTTGATTGGAAAAGAGGCAGTGATGAAATGTACAAAGGTAAAGACAAGCGGAGGAATCAGAGGAAGATTAGACAAAAGCGGTTTTGAAGTAAATATTTCTCCAAAAAAAGTTCATAGATTTCAGCATGCTAATTCGGCAATTGTGTCGGAAGGAGATTGTTTAAAAATCAGAGTTTTGGAGTTTAAATCGACCGATGTCAAAGACTATTTTAGTGCTGAGATTGTTGAGAGTTTAAAAACAATTGATGAAACTGAAAATGTGGTATCCTAACCCCCAGATTCTTGATATCTTTACCCCAAGCTTTGGTCGTATTAAGGGTTAAACCTAAATAATCTAATCGGACTAATCATCTACAAGAGCAAAAACAATGTGCTTGCCAGATGTGTAGTGGGAACAACAAATGAGCCAATCGGAATATCAGAATACGAGCTTTCTTATTTCCTTTCCACCCCGGGGGAAAGAGAGGAGATTCTAAAAGACACAGAGAGTCTGAATAAGGTAGAGAAAGGGTGATAGCGCCTTAAGGCGCTTGAACGAGTAGTCAAGTGTTTTATGGAAAACGGGACCTTCCCGGCAGGGGGATCAGGAAACGAAACAGGATGCATGCGGCACACAGAATGGATCGGAAGGAGGCATTTCTGAAGAAAAAGATTTTCGTCAGGAAGGTTTCATAATAATAATCCCTTCAGAAGGGGCATAGGGGATGTGTTGCCCAGTAAGGCAGACCAGTCTCGTAAGGTTTCTGCCAACGAAGATGTAAGTGGGTACATTTGCATGGTAGCCCAGGGTGGAACTATAACTGCAGCCAATGTCAAGATGTACCTGGAGGAAGTTGGTGTGACAGCACTATGACTGATTATCTGCAGAGGACTAAAAGTTATAGGATATGACGGCCGGAAAGAGTAGCAAAAATAGGGGACGGAAGGTACTTCTTCCGTCCCCTGTTTTGAACGCGTTCATCGGAGGAACTGAGGGTCAGGGTTCTGTCGTTCTCCCCCTGTGACCATGGAGACTGAAGGGAAAGGTATCTTTTCTTTCCCGACAGAATCCATG
>OCTX012206461.1_pt1 | contig 13433 bp, 9 predicted proteins | sample 1539691 | NCBI WGS metagenome assembly OCTX01 (sample SAMN02144231, study PRJEB22623) | gut metagenome | biome: sheep rumen | host: Ovis aries | place: New Zealand
CTGCTTCTTCCCCGGTCAATGACACGGATCCCGTGCGCGGAGTCGTTCCCGGTCTCCTCCACGATCGGACTGATCTCCGGAACGCTCGCCGCGGCAGTCTGTCTTTTCTCCCTCTTAGCCTTTCTATCGTTCTTCCTGAACAGATAGGAGCCCTCATCGAGACCGAAATCCTCTTCTTCCTCTTCCTCGGCCGGCCTGATCACCGTGTTGAATAAGTCGGCCGCGCCCTTAGGATCCTCAGGCTTCGCGTCTGCCTTCTCCACAGCTTTCCGCCTGCGCTCCTCTCTGTTGAGCTGCTCCTGCAGCAGGAGTTCCTCCCTCTCTCTCTTTTCCTGCTCCGCCGCTTCACGCCGCTCCTCGGACCTGGCCCGCGACTCCTCCGCCCTGAGCCTTCTCCTCTCCATAAAGGAGGGATCGCCCCTGCGGATCCTTTCAGCCTGTGCCTTCCTGTATCTCGCCACAGGAGAGAACTGTGTGAAGACCAAAATACAGACCAGCGCGACCATTACCATCATAAAGACAGAGCCAACGCTCTTAAAGACACGGTACAGCCAGTAAACGGCCGTCCCTCCGATCAGTCCGCCGCCCTCTTTGGAAGCGGCGCACCGCTGATAGATATCTGACGCATTATACTCCGCGGCCTTTACGACCTCTCCGCCCCAGAACTCGAAAGCGGCGCACGCGTCGACAAGCAGCATAATAAGGGACACTGTCCTTGCGGCCAGCGTCCTTCTGCCGAGATTTGATATGATAAAGAGCACCATGGCGAACATAAAGACCGGAACGATATACGCAGGCGTGCCGAAAACGCCGAACATAAAAGCAGAGACTGCTTTGCCGGCGGCTCCCCCGTATCCCAGTTCCGCGATCATCACAAAGGCCATCACGCCGAAGAAAAGGAGCAGGCGGATGTCCCGCCTCACTTCCATGGCCCTCAGTTCTTCCTGCGAGATCCTCAAGCGGTCACTCTTCGCCCGCCCGGATGCGCTTGTTCTTTTTCCTGTTCTGTTCCCTGCCGTACTGCCGGTACCCGCCCTTCTCTTAGCGGTGGCTGTACCCTTCTTCCCCTTGGATGAAGCCATTTTTGTCTGTTGACCTTCCTTAATTGTTAAAGCGCCTGAATGTTCTCAGTTCCTGTTATTCAGATGTCAAAATCGTCCCCGCTGCCGGTCTCAAGATCGAACTCATCGTCTTCCGGAACCTCAATGTCGAATTCCATGCGTAAGTGCGGCCTTTTCTCCGGTACGGGCAGCGGATTATTCAAGGGAATGAACGGACGCGTCTCATCGTCAGGCCTGTCCTCCGGATCGTAACCTATCATTTTGCACTCCGTTCCGCCGCGCCGCGCGCAGACCTTATGTCAACGAGGCAGCTCTATGCCTTCACATAAAGCTGCCCTTTTCTAACAATCGTATCCGGCAATAGCGCTCAGTCCTCGTCCCAGTTGTGATAGACAGCCTGCACGTCGTCATCATCATCGAGGATGTCCAGGATCCTCCGGATCTGCTTCATAGTGGTCTCGTCCGTCACTTTTACATAGTTCTGGGGGATCATCGTCACTTCCGCGGAAGCATAGGCGATGCCCTCGTCCTTGAGCGCCTTCTCAACAGCGTCAAAATCCTCCTCAGCCGTCAGGATCTCGAAGCTGTCCTCTTCTTCCTGGATGTCGTCAGCTCCGGCATCGAGAACGATCATCATCAGATCGTCAGCCGTAAGGTCGCACTCTTCCTTGTCAATGATGATCTGGCCCTTCTTGTCGAACATGAAAGATACGCAGCCCGGTGTGCCGATGCTCCCGTTTCCTTTCGTGAACGCCGATCTGACGTTCGCGGCTGTCCTGTTCTGATTGTCTGTCAGGGTGTCCACAATGATCGCAATGCCGCCGGGCCCGTAGCCTTCGTACGTAAGGTACTGGTAATTGACGTTTCCGATATCGCCTGCGGCCTTCTTGATCCCTCTCTCGATCGTCTCATTGGGCATGTTGTTGGCCTTGGCCTTCGCGATGACCTTGGAGAGCTTGAAATTATTAGCGGGGTCCGCGCCGCCTTCCTTGACGGCGACGGCGATCTCGCGTCCGATGATCGTGAAGATCTTGCCCTTAGCCGCATCGTTCTTCTCTTTCTTGTGCTTAATGTTCGCAAATTTGGAATGTCCTGACATTTTATACCTCCTGATTACGTATTTCCGATAAGTATTGTCCGCGCTGCATTTCAGCCCGGTACATAGAAATACAGATTACAATATACCATTATCCCGCAGAACCGTCAACTGAGAGAGCGACCCGTGAAGGCCGCCCTTTTACTGTCCTGTTCACGATCGAGTCAGCGATGCCGGCGCCGACAGACGAAAAGACCGTCTCCTGATATCCGGTGTTCCTCTCCTCTAGCAGCCGGCTCCGCAGATGATCCTCGGCACTCTCGCGTTGATATCGCAGGCGAGCTCATAGTTGAACCTTCCGGAAAGGTCTCCGAGCTCTTCCATCGTGATCGTCTCTTCTCCGTCCCTTCCGATCAGCGTGCACAGGCTTCCTTCGCGCGCTTCAGGTATATGTGTCACATCGATCATCATCTGGTCCATGCACACCCTGCCCAGGATCGGCGCTCTCCGGCCGCAGACAAGGACATATCCCTTTCCGGAAAGGCTTCTCGGATAGCCGTCCCCATATCCGGCAGGCACCGTCGCGATCCTTGTCTTCTCAGCTGTCGTAGTATATGTCCCTCCGTAGCTTACGCTTACACCGGGTCCTGCTTCCTTGATATAGACGATCCGTGAATACAGCGTCATGACAGGCCTTAAGGGAACGATCGACCGGCTGACTTCATCGGAAGGCCAGAGCCCGTACAGTGTTATCCCGGCGCGCACGAGGTCCATGTTCGCCTCTTTGAACTCAATGATCCCCGCGCTGTTCGAGCAGTGGCACAGAGGTACCCTGTAGCCCAGTTCCGACCGGATCCTGTCCGCAAATCCGGTAAAAAGATCGATCTGCGTGTATGTCGGTCCGTGTTCCGCTTCATCCGCCTTCGCGAAATGCGTGAACATTCCCTCGACAGTCACTCCCGGCGTCGCGAGCGCTTTACGCACGAATCTCAGGCCCTCATCGTCAGGCCTTATTCCGATCCTTCCCATACCGGTATCGACCGCGATCTGGATGAGGACCGGCTTTTCCTCCGCCGCCGCTGCCGCAGAGAGCTGTTCGAGCATGTCCTCCCTGAAACAGGCGGGCCTGATCTCCAGTCTCACCAGTTCCCTGTAACAATAAGGAAAAACGTATCCCAAAAGAATGACCGGTTTCTTCGCGCCGTTCTCCCTCAGTTCCTTCGCCTCCTCAAAGGTCGCTGCCGCATATCCCCAGACATAGGGAAGCTTTTCCAGTTCCTTCATGATCGGGACCGCGCCGTGTCCGTATCCGTTCGTCTTGAGGACGGCGACCATCTTCGTCTCTTCTCTTATATTGGCGCGCATGCTCTCCATATTGAAGATCAGGGCGTCCATATCGATCTGCGCCCAGATCCTGTCGTGTCCGTTCGAATCCGCTGTTCTGCAGGACGACGCTCTGTTCATCTCGTTTTCCATTTCTGTCTCCGATCTCATTCCGCAGGCTCGTCACCTGTCCCGTCTTCCGGTACGATCACGCAGCCGCCGGTCTGCGTCCACACGGCCGTTGGTCCGTCCTTCGGCGCCGCATCGTCGTCCATTGGCGCTGTCTCAGGACTTTTCTTATTCCTGATCGTGTTGAAGATCCCGCCGAGCGCGCTGACCATATCTCCCGCCAGCATTGCCTGCTCGCCTTTTTCTTCCCTGCAGATGTCTCCGGCTGCCGCATGGATATATGCTGCAAGCTGCGCCGCGTTATGGCCGCGGCAGTCCGTATCAACTGTGCCGGACATGCCGGGAGCCGTGCCCGTCCCTTTATTTCCTCCACAGCCGTTATCTGCTGCCGCGAACAGCATCGCAGCGGTGATGCCGGTAAGGACATCTCCGCTTCCTGCAGTCGCCATTCCGCTGTTCCCGTTCGTGATCATGCAGATCTGCCTGATGCCGCAAGAGACGATCAGCGTCCTCGCGTCCTTACCCAGAACAGTGCATCCGTACCTTTCCGCTGCCTTTCTCATGAGCGCGATCCTGTCTCCCGCGGCTTCTTTCACAGGCACATGGACAAGATCCGCGAATTCAGCCAGATGCGGCGTCATGATGCAGACGACTTCTCTATTCCTTTTCTGAAGCATCATATCCATTTTTTCGTCAGCGGCAATAAGCCTGATCGCGTCCGCGTCAAGGATCAGCCCGCGGAGTCCGGTTCCGTCCGTTCCATGGGCTTGTCCATGTGGACCGGACACATCTGCAGGCGTTCCTTCCGACACTGCCGCGAGGATCGTCTTAAGAATGACCTTTGCTTCGGGCCCCCTTCCGATTCCAGGTCCGACAGCGACCGCATCCGCCCAGGCGAGATCTTTCATCAGGCTCTCCCGGATCCTGCGTACCGAATACGACTTTAACGCAATACTGTCAGGCACTGCTTCATAAACTGTAAGCATCGCTTCGGGGAGCCGCTCCTGAATGATCACGCGGTTCTCTTCCCTCGTAAAGATCTTCACCATTCCCGCGCCGCTCCTCATGCAGGCTTCCGCGCACAGAAGAGCTGCGCCGCACATTGAATGTCCGCCTGCGACGATCAGTATTTTGCCGAATGTCCCCTTGTTGCCACCCGGATCCCGGTCTGTGAGCAGGCGCTCCGCATCTTCCCGCTCAAGCATATACATTTCCGGAAGACCGCCTCCGTCGCAGGTAAAGCTCCTGTCGTGGATCCCGATCTGCCTGAGCACCGTATCCCCGCAGTAACTGCAGCCCGGATACAGGAAATGCCCTCTCTTGTAGTATGCGAAAGTGACTGTCAGGTCGCATCGGACCGCGCACCCCATCACACTTCCGTCCTCAGAAGAGATTCCCGACGGCAGGTCGACTGCTGCCACTTTGCATCCTGTCTCTTCGCGGTATGCGTTAACGGTCTCAGTGATCAGGGCGGCATCACCGCTGAGCGGCCTTCCCAGACCGGTCCCGAACAGCGCGTCGACTATGATCTCCGGTGAGAACGAATACAGCGCTTCTTTAGTAAAGACCTCCGGTTCCTCGCCGTATGCCTCAAGGATCTTTCTCTGGATCATCGCGGAGGAATCCTGCGGAGGTTCTTCCCCGGTCAGCAGCAGGAACTGAACGCTATATCCCCTGTCGATGAGAAGTCTCCCGACAGCAAGGCCGTCCGCGCCGTTGTTTCCCGGACCGGCAAGGATCGTTACCTTTGTGCGGCCGGGAAAGCGGCCTGCAACCTCCTGCGCGACAGAAAGGGCTGCCCTCTCCATCAGTACAATGGCCGGGATCCCGATGATCTCCCAGGTGCGCCTGTCCGCGCCGGCCATTTCATTACCGGTAAGAAGATATTTCATGATCGTTCACCTTTCTTTTAAAAATGTCTGTGGCGCTCTTACCCAAAAGCGCCTTTCCCGGACTTATCCGGAAAAGGCGCTGCTTAGTTCAGCCGTACATACCCTTTTCGTCAGTTCTTCTCCTCGTTGCAGCGAATGCTGTAAGACAGCTTCATCAGGCTGTCCTGCAGATGCACGCTCTCTACCTGGATCCTGTCCGGTACCGTGAGATCCACGTGAGCAAAATTCCAGATCGCCCGGATCGGCGTCTCGGAAAGTACCTGTGTGATCTCGATCGCCGCGGCCTTCGGCACTGTGAGCACTGCGATGTCAATGTTGTTCTCGCTGATGAAATCCCGCATCTGTTCCATCGGATAGATCCTGACACCGGCGATCTCTCTGTCATTGAGGGACGGATCGATATCGAACGCGCCTCTGAAAGAGAACCCTCTGTTCTTGAGATTCATATGGTTCATAAGCGCCTGGCCGAGTTTCCCTGCGCCGATCAGGATCATATCGTGCTGCTTGTCAAGTCCCAGGATCTTTCCGATCTCATCATAGAGATAGTTCGTGTTATATCCGTAACCCTGTTGTCCGAATCCTCCGAAATTGTTAAAATCCTGTCTGATCTGTGAAGCAGTGATATGCATGATCCTGCTCAGTTCCTGTGAAGATATTCTCTCCACGCCTTCACTTTTCAGATCGCCAAGATATCTGTAATAGCGGGGCAGCCGACTTATTACTGCTTGTGAGATCCCCCGTTCTTCCACTCGTTTTGTACATCCTTTCTGAGACAATACAATGTCCCATATGTGCCCGCGGGCAATAGACATCCTTCATCATGCAGTATAATCTATCAATTTAATTATATCGATTCCGCAAAAACACGTCAATTGAAAATGCGAGGCGCACCGGCGGGCCTGTCCCTTCCGGTGCCAAGGGCATAGTGTCGGTCGGATATATGCCCGCCGGATGCTCACGTTCCTAATGCTATCCGTCGGGCATATATCCTCCCTCCCGCTATGCCGGTGTACCGGAAAGGATACGTCACGCCGGTTTGACTTTATATATAATTTTCTTTATCATATTATCCGCAGGCAAAAGTATTACGAATAAGAATGAGAGTATCGATCCATGATCCTTGCATGTCATCATATAAGTAAAGAATACCCGGAGAACATTGTTCTCCGCGACATAACATTTCATCTGGAAAAAGGCGACAAAGCGGCCGTGATCGGCATCAATGGCGCGGGAAAGACCACCCTGCTGAGGATCATCATGGGCGAAGAGACCGCGGACGAAGGAACTGTCTCTTTTGAGAGGGACTGCAGCATCGGTTACCTTGCTCAGAACCAGGATCTTTCTTCCGACCGCACTGTATATGAAGAAGTCCTGTCTGTCAAACAGTACCTGATCGATATGGAGGCCCGTCTGGGCATGTATGAAAGGCAGATGGATGTTCTCAAAGGGGAAGCGCTGACCGAAACGATCGCCGCTTACACGGATCTCCTCCATGCCTTTGAGCGGGAGAACGGTTATGCCTACAGGGGAGAAGTGACCGGCGTCCTCAAGGGTCTCGGATTCACCCAGGCGGAATATGACCAGCCCGTGGCCACCCTCTCCGGCGGACAGCGGACCCGTGTCGCGCTCTCCAAGCTTCTTATCGGAAAGCCCGACCTCATCATGCTCGACGAGCCCACGAACCATCTTGACATGAACAGTATCCGCTGGCTCGAGACCTACCTGTCGAATTATAAGGGGACAGTCCTCATCGTCTCTCACGACCGGTATTTCCTCGATAAGACAGTTTCTAAGATCGTCGAACTTGAGAACGGCAGATGTATGCTCTTTAACGGGAATTACTCTGTCTACGCGGAGAGGAAAAAAGCGCTCCGGGAGCAGCAGTATCACGCCTACCTCAACAACCAGGCGCAGATCCGCCACCAGGAAGAGGTCATTGAGAAGCTGAGGCGTTTCAATCGTGAAAAGTCGATCAGGCGGGCGGAGAGCCGCGAGAAGCTCCTGCAAAAGACAGAAGTCCTGGAAAAGCCCGTCGACATCAGAGACGATATGCACCTTGTCTTCACCCCCTGTATCAAGAGCGGACGGGAGGTCCTCAGTGTAGAAGACCTCGCCAAATCCTACGGGGAGAAACAGCTCTTTTCCGGCATCTCCTTCAAGATCCGCCGCGGAGAGCATGTCGCTCTGATCGGTGACAACGGCACCGGCAAATCAACGATCCTCGGGATCCTCAACGAAGTGGTCGCGCCCGACAGGGGCATTATCCGTCTTGGCACGAACGTCCACATCGGATACTACGACCAGGAGCACCACGTGCTCCACAATGACAAGACGGTGTTCGAGGAGATCTCCGACGAGTATCCCTCCATGAACAACACGCAGATCCGCAGCCTTCTCGCATCCTTCCTTTTTACCGGGGAAGAAGTCTTCAAGAGGGTCGGCGATCTGAGCGGCGGCGAGAAGGGCCGCGTTTCCCTCGCCAAGCTGATGCTCTCCAAGGCCAATTTCCTGATCCTCGACGAGCCGACCAACCACTTGGACCTGGTATCCAAGGAGGTGCTTGAGAACGCGCTCAACAGCTATGAGGGGACCGTCCTCTATGTCTCCCACGACCGGTACTTCATCAACCGCACGGCGAGCCGGATCCTTTCCCTCACGCAGAAAGTCCTCCTGAATTATCCCGGGAACAACGCGGAGAAGGCGCCGGAACGCTTTATCGGGAATTACGACTTCTATCTTGAGAAGTCGGCGCAGGTCGAAGAAGCGCTCCTTGAGAACGCTTACCGGGACGGACAGGGAACGGCGGACCTCTCTCTTTTGACACCGGGGAACAGCTCTTCCGGCAAAACAGAGAAGGCCGCGGCTTCCGCGCCCGGAAAGAGAGTTCCATCCGGCGCTGAAATAAGCGCGTCGGGCTCCCCTGAAAAGCAGAGCTGGGCGCAGCAGAAAGAGGAGCAGGCAAGGCTTCGGAAAGCAGCCAACGACCTTCGCAAGTGCGAAGATAAGATCGCCGCTTTTGAGGAAGAGATCGCTTCGATCGAAGAACAGATGGCGCTCCCTGAGAACTATTCGAACGCGGGAAAGCTCACCGGATTGCACGACCGGAAAGAGCAGATCGAGGAGGAACTCGCAGGGCTCTACGAGCAGTGGGAAACGCTGAGCGAACAGGTCTGAATAACGGCAATTAAAAAGGGGGCTGACGCCCCCTTTTTCCATGCCGAATTGTCTCTGCGGTCAATTATTTCAGTTTCTGCTCCAGCACATCCTTTATCGCAAGGATGAACTCTTCTGTCCCAAGCTTCTGAACATTGGGAAGGGAAGTGATCAGCGCGAGATCGCCCGTCATCTTTCCGGATTCGATCGTCTCGATCGTCGCCTCGTCCAGAAGATCCGCGAATCTGACAAGGTCATCAAGGCCGTCCAGCTCTCCCCTCTTTCTGAGCGCGCCGCTCCAGGCAAAGATCGTCGCGACGGAGTTCGTGGAAGTCTTCTCCCCTTTCAGGTGCTTGTAATAGTGTCTCTGCACGGTCCCGTGCGCGGCTTCGTACTCGTAATATCCCGCGGGAGATACAAGAATGGAAGTCATCATCGCCAGAGAGCCGAAAGCGGTAGCTGTCATATCGCTCATCACGTCTCCGTCGTAGTTCTTGAGCGCCCAGACAAAGCCGCCTTCGGAGCGGATGACACGCGCGACCGCGTCGTCGATCAGGGTATAAAAATACTCCGTGCCGATGGCATCGAATTTTTCCTTGTACTCCGTATCAAAGATCCTCTGGAAGATCTCCTTGAAGTTCCCGTCATAGGTCTTGGAGATCGTATCTTTCGTCGAGAACCAGAGATCCTGCTTCACGCTCAGCGCGTATTCGAAGCAGCTGCGGGCAAATCCCTCGATGGAACTGTCGAGGTTATGGGTCCCCTGAAGGATGCCGGGACCCTTGAATTCCTGAATGGTCTTTCTTGTCACCGTTCCGTCGGCCGCCGTGAACACGAGCTCCGCCGTGCCTGCGCCTTCTACCTTGATCTCCACGTTCTTATAGACATCGCCGTAAGCGTGACGTGCCATCGTGATGGGCTTTTTCCAGGTGCGCACATAGGGATCGATCCCTTTCACCAGGATCGGCGCCCTGAAGACCGTGCCGTCAAGCGCTGCCCGGATCGTCGCGTTGGGACTCTTATACATCCTGTGGAGCTTGTACTCTTCCATTCTGGCCGCATTCGGCGTGATCGTAGCGCATTTGACGGCAACGCCGTATTTTTTGGTCGCTTCCGCCGCTTCGACCGTGATCCGGTCGTCCGTCTCGTCTCTTTTCACAAGCCCGAGATCGTAGTACTCGGTCCTGAGATCGATAAAGGGAAGAAGGAGATCGTCCTTGATCATCTTCCAGATGATCCTTGTCATCTCATCTCCATCCATCTCAACCAACGGGGTCTTCATCTGAATCTTCTGCATTTACAACCTCCAAACGTTTCTGTTAATTGTGTCCCGGTCTCCGGTCATTCCTCTGAGCTCTTATATATGTCATGCAGGCCGTTCCTGACCATGTTCTCATATGCTTTCTTCATATGTTCATTGGCCAGCCGCTCAGCCAGGTCAGCCTTGCCGGCGCGGATCGCCTCCATGATCGCCCTGTGCTCCTTGTTGGAAGCAGTGCTTCTCTCCGTCTTGGACAGCGTTTTCCTTCTGACCCGCATCACGTATGAGTGATAGTCCACCAGAAGGTGTTCCAGCATCTTCGATCCGCTTGCCTCGTACAGGATCAGGTGGAACTGGTTGTCAAGTTCCGCCATCTGTTCCATATGGCCTTTTCCCGCATGAAATTCCGCCAGATAGACGTTTTCTTCCATCGCTTCGAGCTGCTCCGGAGTGATCCTCTCTGTCGCCCATCTGGCGCACAGTCCCTCCAGCAGAGCCCTGATCGCGTAGATGTCGCAAACATCATTCTCCTGTATTCCCGTCACGAACGCTCCCCTGTTGGGAATGATCTGTACCAGGCCTTCCAGTTCCAGCTGCCTCAGCGCTTCCCTGACCGGTGTTCTCGAGACCCCAAGCTCTTTCCCGATCCGGATTTCCTTCAGTTCCTCATGTTCTTTGTATCGTCCGTTCAAAATATCGCTACGGATCTTACTGAACACTCTTCCCCGCAAAGAATACTTATCGGAGACGTCCCTGTTAAAGTCATACTCGCTGTTCATTCCTTCTCCAATCCGCGGACCCCAACCCGCATTTCCATATACGATCATATAAGTTTTTTCCGCGCATGCCGGACACAAGTCCAAACCGGCAGTGCGCTATGCATAATTGTATACATTTAATACATTAATGTCAATCGCTACTTATTCCGATACCCGGCAGATAGCTTAGAGACATGAAAAAAGCCGGCTGTATGCCCGGCGGATAGCTTGAGAGGCATGGAGAAAGCCGGCTGTATGCCCGGCGGATAGCATTAGGAACGTGAGCATCCGACGGGCATACAGCCGGCTTAAAACCATGCATTATTTAACTACGATGTTGATGATCTTTCCGGGCACGAAGATCTCCTTGACGATCTTCTTTCCTTCAAGGAAGGAGGCCACTCTCTCATTGGCCTTGGCTGCAGCCATGGCTGTATCCTTGTCGCAGTCCGCGGGGATAGAGACCGCCGCGCGCACTTTGCCGTTGACCTGCACGCCGACCTCAACGGTCGCGTCAACAGTCTTGGCTTCGTCGTACTCCGGCCACTCGGAAACGGTCAGGAACCCTTCTCCGCCGAGGAACTCGTAGATCTCCTCCGTGATGTGAGGAGCAAAAGGAGAAAGGAGCTTTAAGAAGATCACGAGGTCTTCCCTGGAGATGCTGCCCTCTTTGTAGATCTCATTGAGAAGCGTCATGAGAGCCGCGATCGCCGTGTTGAACTTCATGGACTCTATGTCGTCCGTGACCTTCTTGATCGTCTTGTGGAGCAGCGTCTCATATGCGACCGCTTTCTTTTCGTCAGTGACGAGATCCGTGAGACCGGCTACGCGCTCAAGGAACCTGCGGCAGCCCTTGACGGAGCTGTCGTTCCAGGGAGCTGCGCTGCCGTAGTCGCCCATGAACAGCACATAGACCCTGAGCGTATCCGCGCCGTACTGATTGACGATGTCCAGCGGGTCAACAACATTGCCTCTGGATTTACTCATCTTCTCTCCGTCCGCGCCCAGGATCATGCCCTGCGCAGAGCGTTTGGAATAGGGCTCGGGAGTATTCACTTCTCCGATGTCATAGAGGAAGTGGTGCCAGAACCTGGAATAGATCAGGTGCCTGGTCACGTGCTCCATGCCGCCGTTATACCAGTCGACAGGCATCCAGTAGTTGATCTTGTCCCTGTCCGCGAAAGCCTTGTCATTGTGAGGGTCACAGTAACGGAGGAAGTACCAGGAGCTTCCCGCCCACTGGGGCATTGTGTCGGTCTCTCTCTCCGCGTCGCCTCCGCACTTGGGGCACTTGCATTTCACAAAGGACTCGATCCGCGCAAGAGGCGATTTGCCGTCCTCGCCGGGCTCAAAATCCTTGACTTCAGGGAGTCTCAGAGGAAGTTCTTCGTAAGGAACGCCCACGACGCCGCACTTAGGGCAGTGGATCAGCGGAATGGGCTCTCCCCAGTATCTCTGGCGGTTGAAGGCCCAGTCCTTCATCTTGAACTGGATGCCCGCATGGCCGATCCCCTTCTCCTCAAGGACTTCGATCATCCTGGCGATGGAATCCTTCTTGTTGGTAAATCCGTTGAGATAATCGGAGTTCACCATCATGCCGTCGCCCGTATACGCCTCTTTGGAGATATCACCGCCCTTAATGACCTCGATGACGTCGATGCCGAATTCGTGCGCGAAATCCCAGTCTCTCTGGTCGTGTGCAGGGACTGCCATGATCGCGCCGGTGCCGTATCCCATCATGACATAATCCGCGATGAAGATCGGGATCTTCTTGCCGTTCACGGGATTGACCGCTTCAAGGCCTTCGATCTTGAGACCGGTCTTGTCCTTTACGAGCTGGGTCCTCTCGAACTCGGTCTTTTTCGCGCACTCATCCCTGTAAGCACCTATCGCGTCCATATTGGAGATCCTGTCCGCATACTTGTCGATCATAGGATGCTCAGGCGCCATGACCATGAAGGTAACGCCGAACAGTGTATCGGGACGGGTCGTATAGATCTCAAGCTTCTCATCGATGCCGTCGATCGTGAAATCGACGAAAGCGCCGGTGGATTTGCCGATCCAGTTGACTTCCTGCTGCTTGATGGCCTCAGGGTAGTCGACATCGTCGAGCCCGCTCAGGAGCTTATCCGCGTAATCCGTGATCTTGAGGTACCAGACGTCCTTGGGGAGCTGGATCACGTCCGTATGGCAGATATCGCACTTACCGCCCTGGCTGTCCTCGTTGGAGAGAACGACCTTGCAGTGAGGGCAATAGTTGACGAGCGTCTTGTCCCTGAAGACAAGGCCGTGGTCAAAAAGCTTCAAAAAGATCCACTGCGTCCACCTGTAATAATCGTCCTTGGAAGTATCTATCGTTCTGGACCAGTCGAAGGAGAAACCGACGCTCCTGAGCTGTCCGGAGAACTTCTCGATGTTGACATCCGTGATCTCCCTGGGATGTGTATTGGTCTTGATGGCATAGTTCTCGGTAGGAAGACCGAAAGCGTCATAGCCGATCGGGAACAGGACATTGTATCCCTGCATCCTGCGCTTTCTGGACAGGACTTCCATGCTGCTGTAAGCTTTGATATGGCCGACATGCATGCCTGCGCCGCTGGGATAAGGAAATTCCACAAGCCCGTAGAACTTAGGCTTGTCGCTGTGATCCTTCGCCTCAAAGAGTCCGGCGTCTTCCCATCTCTTCTGCCACTTCGGTTCAATCTTCTTATACTCGTACTTCATGAGATACAGATTCCTTTCATTCTCCTGTTCGTTTGGCTAAGACAAACGTCCTGTACATTCTAATCCCCGCCATACGGCTTTGTCAAATAAAAGACC
>OCTX012259645.1_pt1 | contig 13433 bp, 8 predicted proteins | sample 1539691 | NCBI WGS metagenome assembly OCTX01 (sample SAMN02144231, study PRJEB22623) | gut metagenome | biome: sheep rumen | host: Ovis aries | place: New Zealand
CCCGCCGCTATCGGCGTCAGGGCGACGATGGTGCCCACCGAGGTACCTATGCTGAGCGAGATGAAGCAGGCGGCCAGAAACAGTCCGGCCATGAGCATCTGGGGTGGCAGCAGGGCAAGCGTCAGGTTGACGGTAGCGTCGATAGCCCCCATCGCCTTGGCAGAGCTGGCGAAGGCTCCGGCCAGGACGAATATCCAGATCATGAGCATCATCTGGGGTGTCGATGCGCCATGCGAGAAGGAGTCGATACGCTGTCGGAGTGGCCGTCCGCCGCTGACGACGACGGCATAGACCGAGGCCGCCATGAAGGCAACGGTGATGGGCACCTTGTAGAAGTCGCCCGCCACGATGCTCGTGACCAGATACAGGCCAACGAACACCGCTATTGGCGATAAAGCTATCAACCCCTTCTTCATCTCTCTCTCACACAGATCTCACAGATCTCACAGATTTTCGCTCTTCTTACCTCTCACCTCTTACTTCTCACAGCGTGACGCCGTTCTTGAAGATGCTGATTTCGCGATAGCCGTTCTGCTCGTTGCGGGCAGGCTCGCCGCTGGCTACGCTGAGCACCTTGTCGATAAACTCGGGCAGCAACTCCTGCATCGTGCGGCCCTCGACGAGCTGTCCCGCCGAGAAGTCGACCCACAGGGGTTTGTTCTTGGCCAGCGTGGGGTTGGTGGCTATCTTCATCGTGGGGACAAAAGTGCCGAAGGGCGTGCCGCGCCCGGTGGTGAAGAGTACTACATGACAGCCGCAGGCGGCCAGTGCCGTCGAGGCTACGAGGTCGTTGCCAGGTGCCGAGAGCAGATTCAGCCCCTTGGCTTGCAGACGGTCGCCATATTCCATGACGCCGCTGACGGGGGCCTTGCCGCACTTCTGCGTGCAGCCCAGAGCCTTATCCTCGAGTGTTGAGATGCCGCCGGCCTTGTTGCCCGGGCTTGGGTTCTCGCCTACAGGTTCGCCGTGCGAGAGGAAGTAGTTCTTGAAGTTGTTGATCATCGACACGGTCTGGTTGAACAACTCCTCCGTGCGGCAGCGGTTCATGAGTATGGTCTCAGCGCCGAACATTTCGGGCACTTCGGTGAGCACGCTTGTGCCGCCCTGTGCCACGAGCCAGTCGCTGAACTCGCCGACGAGCGGGTTGGCGGTGATGCCGCTGAAGCCGTCGCTGCCGCCGCACTTCAGACCGACGCGCAGCTCAGAGACGGGCACCTCCTCGCGGCGGTCCTGGCGGGCTATGTCGTAGAGCTGGCGCAGCACCTGCATGCCGGCCTCCACCTCGTCGCCCTCAACACGCTGTGTGACGAGCAGGCGTATGCGCTCACGGTCGTAGTCGCCGAGCATCTGCATGAAGTCGTCGGGCTGGTTGTTCTCGCAACCCAGGCTCAGCACGAGTACGGCGCCGGCATTGGGGTGCAGACAGATGTCGCGCAGCACGCGGCGTGTGTTCTCGTGGTCGCCGGAGAGCTGCGAGCAGCCGTAGTTGTGGTGCCAGGCGTAAACGGCGTCGATGCCGTCGCAGCCCGTCTCCTGGCGCAGCTGGCTGGCCAGCCGCTCGGCGATGCCGTTGACGCATCCTACGGTGGGCACTATCCACACCTCGTTGCGTACGCCGACGTCGCCGTTCTTGCGGCGGTATCCCTTGAAGGTGCGGTTGGCTACGGGAATGTCGAGCTCCTTGCCTACGGGCTTGTAGGTGTATTCGAGTGTGCCGCTGAGGTTGGTCTTCAGATTGTTCTCGTTCACCCAGTCGCCTGCTTTCAGGTCTTGGCGTGCGTGGCCTATCGGGTAGCCGTACTTGATGATGTCCTCGCCGGCCTTGACGTCGTGCAGCAGTACCTTGTGGCCTGCGGGCACGTCCTGGTTGAGTACGGCGCGCTCGTCGCCGGCTTCGATGACGTCGCCCTTCTTTTTCGGCTGCAGGCAGACCACCACCGAGTCAGCCGGATTGATTTTCAGATAAGTTTTAAGTTCCATAGTCTTGTAGTTTGTTTATCCTTTGAATGTTCTGCGGTAGAAGTCAACGTTCTCTTTAGTCAGTATCTCGATGGGCATGTAGTTCACCGGGTTCACTTTCTTCTTCAGCACGATGGCCTCGAAGAGCGATTCGATGCACGAGTAGCCCTGCCGGTAGGCGTGCTGGGCTATGAGGAACGAGATGCTGCCCTCGCGTACGCACTCCTCGTTTTTGGGCACCATGTCGTAGCCCATAATCTGGATGTCGCGGCGGTTGGCGTGCAGCAGGTATTCGCCCACGAGGTGGGCTTTCGAGTTGAACGTGATGCAATGATGGACGTTGGTGTGCTCGCGGAAGAAGTCGTCGAGAATCTGTTCGTAGTTCTCGGGCGACTCGTCGAGGGGCAGGTTCACCACGGTGATGGCAACGTCGGGGAAGTGGTCGCGCATGTAGTGACGGAAGCCCGTCTCGCGGTTCTCCTGCTGTTTCGATGCCACGTTGCCGTTACGCATCTGCTTCATCAGCATGATTTCCTTCTCCTTCCAGGCTATGAGCATCAGCATGCGTGCGGCGAAGTAGCCGCTCTGGAACGAGTCCTGGCCGTAGAACGACAGGGGCCGCAGGTCGGGCATATAAGAGTCGAGCAGGATGAACGGCGTCTGCTGGGCGTGCAGTTGGTCGGTGAACTTGCGCGTCACCTCGAGCGAGGCCGGCACGACGATGATGCCGTCGGGCTGCAGCTTCAGGCAGTCGGTCGTTGCGCGCTCGAAGGTCTTCGGGTCAAAACGGTTATAATAGATGAACTCCACCGAGATGCCGAAGTCGCGGCGGTGCTCGCAGGCGGCCAGGCATCCCTCCTCAATCTCCTCCCAGTAAGCCTCCGATTCGTGCTTGGGCAGCAGGCAGTAGAAGGTGTAGGTCTTATTATAGGCCAGCGCCGATGCGTACATGTTGGGCTGGTAGTCCATTTCCTCGAGGGCCTTGTTGACCTTCTCGAGCGATTTCTTCGACACGTTGGGCCGGTTGTGCAGCACGCGGTCGACAGTGCCCACCGAGACGCCAGCCCTGATAGCGATGTCCTTGATTCTGATGATTTCCTTTTTAGCCATGTTCTGAATAAAATTCTGCCTGCAAAGGTAGCCATTAAATCTGATATTAGCAAAGGAAAGCCGATTTTTTATTCCCTTTTTGTTTCCAGCAATCGTTTACGTTGATTTTCCGGCCCGTTTGTTTGGCGTTCGGCGTGAAAAGCATTAACTTTGCAGAAGTTTACAGTAACAACAACAACGAAACCAAGAAACTCATGAAACAATTCAATGACAAGAACTTTGTCCTTGAGACCGAAATTGCTCAGGACCTGTACCACAACCACGCATCGAAGATGCCCATCATCGACTATCACTGTCACCTCATTCCCGAGATGGTAGCCAACGACCATCGTTTCAAGTCGATTACCGAGCTCTGGCTGGGTGGCGACCACTACAAGTGGCGTGCCATGCGAACCAACGGCGTCGACGAGCGCTACTGTACCGGTAAGGACACGTCAGACTGGGAGAAGTTCGAGAAGTGGGCCGAGACGGTGCCCTATACGCTGCGCAACCCGCTGTACCACTGGACTCACCTGGAGCTGAAGACGGCCTTCGGCATTGAGAAGCTGCTGTCGCCCAAGACTGCCCGCGAGATTTTCGACGAGTGCAACGAGAAGCTGAAGCAGCCCGAGTTCTCGGCCCGCGGTCTGATGAAGCATTACAACGTGGAATGCGTCTGCACCACCGACGACCCCGTCGACGACCTGCACAACCATATTGAGTATGCCAAGCACAAGGCTCAGGACGACCCCATCATGATTCCCGCCTGGCGTCCCGACAAGGCTATGAACATCGAGAAGCCCGAGTTTGCCAAGTACGTTGAGCAGCTGTCTAATGTCAGCGGCGTCAGCATTACTAAGTTCGCCGATATGGTCGACGCCCTGAAGAAGCGCCACGAGTTCTTCGAGGCTCAGGGCTCGAAACTCTCTGATCACGGTATCGAGGAGTTCTATGACGAGGAGTACACCGACTCACAGATTGAGACCATCTTCGAGAAGGCCATGCGCGGCCAGCAGCTCTCGGCCTACGAGGTGCGCCAGTACAAGAACTGCTTCCTGACCGTTATGGCCGAGATGGACGCCGACGCCGGCTGGACGCAGCAGTTCCACTACGGTGCCATCCGCGACAACAACACCGCCATGTACAACCAGCTAGGCCCCGACACAGGCTTCGACAGCATCGGCGAGTTCAACACCGCCCGCGCCATGTCGAAGTTCCTGAACAACCTCAACATGAAGGGCAAGCTCACGCGTACCATATTATATACGTTGAACCCCTGCGCCAACGAAGTCATCGCCACGATGCTCGGCAACTTCCAGGGCGGCGAGCCGGGTAAGATTCAGTTTGGTTCAGGCTGGTGGTTCAACGACCAGATGGACGGCATGATCCGCCAGATGAACGCCCTCTCGGTGCTCGGCCTGCTCTCGCGCTTCGTGGGCATGCTGACCGACAGCCGCTCGTTCCTCAGCTATCCGCGCCACGAGTACTTCCGCCGCATCCTGTGCAACCTCTTAGGCAACGACGTCGAGAAGGGCCTGCTGCCCGACGACCGCGAATTGCTGGGCCAGATGGTCGAGGACATCAGCTACAACAACGCACGGAGATATTTCAAGTTCTATTAAAAAAAAAGAGAGTGGAAAGCGCGGCTTTTCACTCTTTTTTTGTAATTTTGCACCCGAAACAACGCAAACATCATTACAGACTATGTGCGGAATAGTAGGATATATCGGAAAGAAAGACGCTTTCCCCATACTTATCAAGGGCCTACGCCGACTGGAGTATCGTGGCTACGACTCGGCAGGCGTGGCACTCATCAACGGCGAAGGCGAGTTAAATGTCTACAAGTCGAAAGGTAAGGTTGACAACCTCTGTGAGTATTGTGCCGACAAGAACGTCAGCGGCACCGTGGGCATCGCCCATACACGCTGGGCCACCCACGGCGAGCCTTCCAGCCGCAATGCTCACCCTCACTACTCAGAGTCACACAATTTGGCCATCATCCACAACGGCATCATCGAGAACTACGCCGACCTGAAGCAGAAGCTGCAGCAGAAGGGCGTCACGTTCCAGAGCGATACCGACACCGAGGTGCTCGTCCAGCTCATTGAGTATATCAAGGAGCACCGACAGCTCGACCTGCTCTCAGCCATCCAGGTGGCACTCTATCAGGTCATTGGTGCCTATGCCATCGCCGTTCTCGACAAGCGCGACCCCGACCAGATTATCGCCGCCCGCAAGCAGAGCCCACTGGTGGTGGGCATCGGCGACGGCGAGTTCTTCCTCGGCTCGGACGCCAGCCCCATCGTGGAGTACACCGACAAGGTGGTCTATCTCGACGACGGCAACATCGCCGTCATCCGTCGCGGCGAGGAGCTCCGCGTGGTGAGCATCCTCAACGAGGCTCAGGAGCTGCATGTCAAGACCGTCGACATCGACCTCGGCCAGATTGAGAAGGGCGGCTACCCTCACTTCATGCTCAAGGAGATATTCGAGCAGCCTGAGTGCCTGACCAACTGCATGCGCGGGCGCGTCAACGTCGGTGCCGACCACGTGACGCTCTCGGCACTCATCGATCATCGTCGCCAGCTGCTGTCAGCCAAGCGTGTGGTCATCGTGGCCTGCGGCACGTCGTGGCACGCCGGCCTCATCGGCAAGCAGATTATCGAGTCGCTCTGCCGCATACCCGTCGAGGTGGAGTACGCCTCGGAGTTCCGCTACCGCAATCCCGTTGTTGGCAAGGACGACGTCGTCGTGGCCATCTCGCAGAGTGGCGAAACGGCCGACACGCTGGCCGCCGTACAGCTGGCCAAGCAGAAGGGCGCCTTCATCTACGGCGTCTGCAACGCCATCGGCTCGTCGATACCCCGTGCTACCGATACGGGTACCTACATCCACGTCGGTCCCGAGATTGGTGTCGCCTCCACCAAGGCCTTCACCGGTCAGGTGACGGTGCTCACGATGATGGCACTCGCCATCGCTGAGGCTAAGGGCACCATCGACCGCAGCGAGTACCTCCGGATTGTGAAGGGACTGAGCGAGATACCCGACAAGATACGCGAGGTGCTGAAGACCAACGACCGCGTGAAGGACCTTGCGCGTACCTTTACTTATGCCCACAACTTCCTCTACCTCGGTCGCGGCTACTCTTACCCCGTGGCCCTTGAGGGCGCGCTGAAGCTGAAGGAAATCAGCTACATTCACGCCGAGGGCTATCCCGCAGCTGAGATGAAGCACGGCCCGATAGCCCTCATCGACAGCGACATGCCCGTCGTCGTCATAGCCACCCACAACGCCATGTACGAGAAGGTCCTGTCGAACATACAGGAAATCAAGGCCCGCCAGGGGCGCGTCATTGCTCTCGTCTCGAAGGGCGACAGCACCATCTCGCATATTGCCGACGAGGTCATCGAGCTGCCCGACGTCCAGGAGTGCCTTGAGCCGCTGGTGGCCACTATCCCGCTGCAGCTGCTGGCCTACCACGTCGCCGTCTGCAAGGGCAAGAACGTTGACCAGCCTCGGAACCTGGCGAAGTCGGTGACGGTTGAATGAGAAAAGAGAAGCACAGACGAAATATGAAGAAAGTGACACTCGTCCTGCAGGACGGAACAGAATTTCACGGAGAGAGTTTCGGCTACGAACAGAACGTGGCCGGAGAGGTGGTGTTCAATACGGCCATGACCGGCTATCCTGAGTCGCTGACCGACCCGAGCTATGCCGGCCAGATCATGGTGCTCACCTATCCCCTTGTGGGTAACTATGGCGTGCCGCCGTTCTCCTTCGGTGCCGACGGTCTGCCCACGTTTATGGAGAGCGACCGCATCTACGCCACGGCGCTCATTGTGGCCGACTACAGCACCCACTACAGTCATTGGAACGCCCACGAGAGTCTTGCCGACTGGCTCCGGCGCGAGCACGTGCCCGGTGTGACCGGCATCGACACCCGCCAGCTGACGAAGGTGCTGCGCGAGCATGGCGTGATGATGGGGCGCATCGTCATCGAAGGCGCCGCCCCCGCCGAGCAGTCTGCCGACGCCCAGGACTACGGTGCCGTCAACTGGGTCGAGCGCGTCAGCTGTAAGGACATCATCCGCTACAATGAGGGAGCGGGCCGCCGCGTGGTACTCGTCGACTGTGGTGTCAAGTCCAACATCATTCGCTGTCTGGTTAGCCGTGGCGTCGAGGTGGTGCGCGTTCCCTGGAACTACGACTACACCGGCATGTCGTTCGACGGACTCTTCCTGGCCAACGGTCCCGGCGACCCCGATATGTGTGTCGACGCCGTCGAGGTGCTCCGCCGCCAGATGTCGCTCTCGCGGAAGCCCATCTGCGGCATCTGCATGGGCAACCAGCTGCTCGGCAAGGCCGGCGGCGCTACTATCTACAAGCTGAAGTACGGTCACCGCTCGCACAACCAGCCCGTGCGCGAGGTGGGCACCAACCGCTGCTACGTGACATCCCAGAATCACGGCTATGCCGTCGATGCCGCCACGCTGGGCAGCGAGTGGCGCGAGCTCTTCGTCAACATGAACGACGGCTCCAATGAGGGCATCCGCCACCAGACCAACCCCTGGTTCTCGAGCCAGTTCCACCCCGAGGCCTGCTCAGGCCCTGTTGACACAGAATTTATGTTCGACCGTTTCATTGAATCATTATGAAAGACCAGAATATCAAGAAGGTGCTGCTCTTAGGCAGTGGCGCACTGAAAATCGGCGAGGCCGGTGAGTTCGACTATAGCGGCAGCCAGGCCCTGAAGGCGCTGCGCGAGGAGGGCGTCCGTACGGTGCTCATCAACCCCAATATTGCCACCGTTCAGACCTCCGAGGGTGTGGCCGACGAGATTTACTTCCTGCCCGTACAGCCCTACTTCGTCGAACGGGTCATTGAGAAGGAGCGCCCCGACGGCATCCTGCTCAGCTTTGGCGGACAGACCGCACTGAACTGCGGCGTCGAGCTCTACAAGAGCGGCGTCCTCGAGCGCTACGGCGTCCGCGTGCTCGGCACTCCCGTGCAGGCCATCATGGACACCGAAGACCGTGAACTCTTCGTGCGCCGGCTCGACGAGATTGGCGTCAAGACCATCAAGAGCGAAGCCTGCGACAGCGTCGAGGCCGCCCGTGCCGCCGCCGCCCGTCTGGGCTATCCCGTCATCCTGCGCGCCGCCTACGCCCTGGGCGGTCTGGGGTCTGGCTTCTGCGACGACGAGGAGCAGCTCGACCGCCTGGCCGAAAAGGCGTTTGCCTTCTCGCCGCAGGTGCTCGTCGAGAAGTCGCTCAAGGGCTGGAAGGAGATAGAATACGAGGTCGTGCGCGACCGCTACGACAACTGCATCACCGTCTGCAACATGGAGAACTTCGACCCTCTCGGCATCCACACCGGCGAGTCGATTGTCATTGCCCCCTCGCAGACGCTTACCAACGCCGAGTACCACAAACTCCGTGCGCTGGCCATCAAGATTATACGCCACATCGGCATCGTCGGCGAGTGTAACGTGCAGTACGCCTTCGACCCTGCCAGCGAGGACTACCGCGTCATCGAGGTCAACGCCCGTCTGAGCCGCTCGTCGGCGTTGGCGTCGAAGGCTACCGGCTATCCGCTGGCCTTCGTGGCCGCCAAGTTAGGCATGGGCTACGGTCTGTTCGAGCTTCGCAACTCGGTCACCAAGACGACGTCAGCCTTCTTCGAGCCAGCCCTCGACTATGTCGTGGTGAAGATTCCGCGCTGGGACCTCTCCAAGTTCCACGGTGTCGACAAGGAACTGGGCTCCTCGATGAAGTCCGTCGGCGAGGTGATGGCCATCGGCCGCACGTTCGAGGAGGCTATCCAGAAAGGCCTGCGCATGATAGGGCAGGGCATGCACGGCTTCGTCGAGAACAAGGAACTGAAGATTGCCGACATCGACGCCGCCCTGCGCGAACCTACCGACAAGCGCATCTTCGTCATCTCCAAGGCCATGCACCTGCCTGAGTACACCATCGACCGCATCCACGAGCTCACCAAGATTGACCGCTGGTTCCTTGAGAAGCTCTACCACATCATCGACATCGACGAGCGGCTGAAGCGGCTGAACGTCAATACGCTCGACACCGCCCTGCTGCACGAGGCCAAGGTCTACGGTTTCACCGACTTCCAGATAGCGCGTGCCGTCGGCCTTGAGCATGAGTCCGGCAACATGCACCAGGCCATGCTCGTCATCCGCAACCGCCGCAAGCAACTCGGCATCGTGCCCGTAGTGAAGCAGATTGACACGCTGGCCGCCGAGTATCCCGCCCAGACCAACTACCTCTACGTCACCTACGCCGGTACGGCGGGCGACATCCGCTACGAGGGCGATCGCCGCAGCATCATCGTCCTTGGTTCCGGGGCCTACCGCATTGGCTCCAGCGTCGAGTTCGACTGGTGTGGCGTCCAGGCCCTGAACACCATCCGCCGCGAGGGTTGGCGCAGCGTCATGATCAACTACAACCCCGAGACCGTCTCTACCGACTACGACATGTGCGACCGCCTCTACTTCGACGAGCTCACCTTCGAGCGCGTGCTCGACATCATCGACCTCGAGCAGCCCCACGGCGTCATCGTCTCCACGGGCGGTCAGATACCCAACAACCTCGCCGTCTATCTCGACGAGCAGCACGTCAACATCCTGGGCACGCAGGCCCGCGACATCGACGGCGCCGAGGACCGTGCCAAGTTCTCGCAGTTGCTCAGCGACCTGGGCGTCAACCAGCCCGAGTGGAGCGCGCTGACCAGCATGGACGACATCGATCGCTTCGTCAGCCGGGTGGGCTTCCCCGTGCTCGTCCGCCCCAGCTACGTGCTCAGTGGTGCGGCCATGAACGTCTGTTCCAACCGCGACGAGCTCGAGCGGTTCCTGCAGCTTGCTGCCAACGTCTCTGAGGACCATCCCGTCGTCGTCTCGAAGTTCATCGAGCATGCTAAGGAGATCGAGATGGACGCCGTGGCCGCCGGGGGCGAAATCCTGGCCTACGCCATCAGTGAACACATCGAGTTTGCCGGCGTCCACTCTGGCGACGCCACCATCCAGTTCCCGCCGCAGAAGCTCTATGTCGAGACCGTCCGCCGCATCAAGCGCATCTCGCGCCAGATAGCACGAGCGCTTCATATCAACGGCCCGTTCAACATCCAGTATATGGCGCGCGACAACGACATCCTCGTCATCGAGTGCAACCTGCGCGCCTCGCGCTCGTTCCCGTTCGTCTCGAAGGTGCTCAAGCTCAACCTCATCGACCTGGCCACCCGCGTCATGCTGGGACTGCCCGTCGAGAAGCCCGGCAAGAACCTCTTCGACCTCGACTACGTCGGCATCAAGGCCTCGCAGTTCTCCTTCAACCGCCTGCAGAAGGCCGACCCCGTGCTCGGTGTCGACATGGCCTCCACGGGCGAGGTGGGCTGCATCGGCGACAATACCGACACGGCCTTGCTCAAGGCGATGCTCTCAGTTGGCTATCGTATTCCACGGCAGACGGTGCTGCTCTCTACCGGCGGCGCCAAGCAGAAGGCCGAGATGCTCGATGCCGCCCGCATGCTGGCCGCCCACGGCTACAAGCTCTACGCCACGGGGGGCACCAGCCGCTATCTAGCCGACAATGGCATCGACAACACGCTCGTACACTGGCCCTCCGACGAGGGTCAGCCTCAGGCTCTCGACTTGCTTCACCAGCATCAGATTGACATGGTGGTCAACATCCCTAAGGACCTGACCACCCACGAGCTGACCAACGGTTACAAAATCCGGCGGGCAGCCATCGACCTCAACGTGCCGCTCATCACCAACAGCCGCCTGGCCTCGGCCTTCATCCGTGCCTTCTGCAACGTCGGCATCGAGGGCATCGGCATCAAGGCCTGGAGTGAGTATAAGTAAGAGGTGAGAGGTGAGAGGTAAGAGGTGAGAGGTAAGAGGTAAGAAGTCCTCTTACCTCTTACTTCAGTCGCTGACGGTATAGTCAAAGTAGTCGAAGGCTGCCGTGCCGCCATCGTCGGCGGTGTGATAGCAATACAGGCCTACGCGCGACCCCTTCCAGCTGCCCATTCTCAGACTGAACGGCTCGCCGACCGTCGTGAATCGCTTACCGTCACTGCTAACCATCAGGCAGTGGCGGTTTTTCTTGCTGTCAATGTCCACGCGCAGGTACGCCGTCCTGCCCGTCCACAGCCTCACCATCTGCCGTTTGCCGTCGTTCTCGGTGTAGAGCCACCGGCGCCCCTCCACCTGGCAGATGCCGATGGCCATGAATTCGCGCCCCGTGCAGAGCAGTCCGGCGTGGGTGCCGTCCTTCATTCCCTGGCAGTCTATCTTCGTCGTGGCCTTGCTCTCGTATCCCATTGTCTTCTGCGTCAGCATGTTGCGGCTCTCCTTCAGCGTAGCGGCCTTGAGCGCCCGTAGCGTCAGCCATCCGCGGCGCGCCGCCAGGCTCCAGGCCTCGTCGGCCGGGTTGTGGTTCCACTGCCACTGCGGTCCCAGCTGGCGTTGCTGCTGGCCCACCCAGACCGTCGTCGCGCCGCTGAAGTCGTCGCTCGTCTGGGGCAGGGCAGGCTTCGAGGGCAGCGGACATGTCCATACCGGCACTGGCTCGCCGATGCCGTTGCCGTCGATGTCGACACCCATCAAGGGCCATCCGTCCACCCATCGTGCCGGCTGCAGGTGAACCACGCGCCCACGTGGCGACGACTCCTGGAAGTGGTAGAACCACCACCGTCCGTCGGGTGTGTCGACCAGTGCCCCCTGGTGGGGTCCGTTCACGTCGGTGGAACCCTGCTCCAGCACGACGCGCTTTTCGTATGGACCGTAGATGTTGCGTGCGCGCAGCACCGTCTGCCATCCTTGACCCACGCCCCCTTCGGGGATGATGAGGTAGTAGTAGCCGTCGCGCTTCATCAGCTTCGTCCCTTCGGCCACGGGGCCCGTGTACACCGTCACGCCGTCGTCCAGAAGCTGCCGTCCGTCGGGCGTCATGCGGTGAATGATGATCGGCCCTGCGCCGTGCTGGCTGCGCCCTAAGTACGCCTTCCCGTCGTCGTCCCACAGCGGACAGGGGTCTTCCCACTTCGGCACCTCGCGCAGGCAATGCAGCGGCGACCAGGGACCTCGTGGGTCGTCGGCCCAGCTCATGAACAGTCCCTCCTCGGGCGTACAGAAGTAGACGTACAGTCGTCCCTCGTGGCAGCGAATGGATGGTGCCCACGAGCCGCCGGCGAAGTGCTTGTTCTCGTCCCAGCCGGGATAGCTGAGTCGGTCGAAAATCTGGCTCACGATGTGCCAGTTCACCATGTCGGTTGACTCGAGCACCTGCATACCCATATAGTGGAAGTCAGAGGCCACCATATAGAATTTCTCGCCCACGCGGATGACGTCAGGGTCTGAGTAGTCGGCGTTCAGCACGGGGTTGACGTACGTGCCGTTGCCCTGGTCGCCCCAGCTGGGTCTCTGCTGTGCCAGCGCGGGCTGTAGTGTTACGGCTGCGAGCAGCCATAGTGTAGTCAGTCTGTTCATATTATAGAATTCATCAATGATTGGCATCCCTCAAGCACATCGCGCCAGGTGGCTTCAAAGTCGCCCGTGTACCACGGGTCGGCGACATCGCCGGGCCGGCGTGTGAAGTCCATCAGCATGACGATCTTCCCCTGCGGGTCGCCGCCGCAGATGTTGCGCATGTTTCGTATGTTCCAGGCGTCCATGCCCACCAGCAGGTCGTAGCGGTCGTAGTCGGCACGTGTCATCTGTCGGGCGGTCTTTCCCTGGCAGGCTATGCCGTGTTCGGCCAGCTTGCGGCGGGCCGGTGGGTAGACGCTGTTGCCGATCTCCTCGGTCGACGTTGCTGCCGACTCGATGGTGAAGTCCTGCTCCAGTCCGGCCTTCCTCACCAGGTCCTTCATGACGAACTCGGCCATCGGGCTACGGCAGATGTTGCCGTGGCAGACGAAGAGTATTCTGTGTTTGTTCATCTGTTGTACTGTTTTTAGTCTGATTTTTGTGGCAAAGTTACGAAAAAACGAGCGAAATGCAAAAGGAAAGCTTGCTTTTCTTTTGCATTTCCGAGTGCCAGTAACTTCGTCGAAGCCAAAGATACGAAAAAAGGCTGAAACAAACGAGTAATTTCCGAAGATTCTTTTTTCAAGCAAAGCGTCCGTTTAGGCGGAGGGAACGCAGAACGGCCGTAAATAAAAGGTAAAGCAGGAAAATTCCAACCTTTTTCTCACTTTTTTCCGTTTGGAGTGGCGAAATAGAAATAAAATGTGTAATTTTGCAGTCGGTTCGGGGAGAAATCCGGACTAACAATGCATTCGCTATTATTTCGCGCATAGCCAAGAAAAGCGTAGGAAACTCAGATTGGTATAACAAGCACGGAAATAATAAGTGACAGGTGGGC
>OCTX012189235.1_pt1 | contig 13422 bp, 11 predicted proteins | sample 1539691 | NCBI WGS metagenome assembly OCTX01 (sample SAMN02144231, study PRJEB22623) | gut metagenome | biome: sheep rumen | host: Ovis aries | place: New Zealand
TTTGTCGATTTGGAGTTGGAGGTCTGCACACTCGTTGTAGGCATCCCAGCTGTGGTGGTCGATGAAGTTATAGCCCTCTACGATGCTGACTAAGGAAGTCGGAGTAAAAACGATTTAGACTCGAACATGATTTATCTGACAAAGGAACTTGTAATAATTCCGCATTTGATTGTCAAAAGAAAAATCAGTTTGCGCTGCCGTCGTACAGTTATCGCGAATGGACAGATAATCTGTTTGTGGCATCGTCTTCAATTTCAGGATGTTATTCTTTAGAGACTCATAGTCACCAGGGCTAGAAGTCATCCCAAATCCATGGTCATTGACTATGGTCTCACCCTCTCCGCCACCGGCAAATAAGACAGGTGTTCCGTGGGGTAATAAGTCGAATATCTTTGATGGTACAGCACCGGTTATTGCAACAGCCAATGGAACTATAGAAGCATGGAAGCTCCCCAGTACATTGTTGATGGTTTCTTTGGGCTGATAACCGTGAAATATGATGCCGCAGTCTTTTCCTTTTATATATTGTTGAATGGCTTCTGCTTGGTTACCACCTCCGTAGAGATGAAGTTCTGCGCCGATTTCTTTAAAATTAATATGTTGAATAATTCCAAGAATATCTTGAGCAACACCAAGTAAACCAGCATAAACAATCCTGAAACAGTTCCTGTCGCAAACTTTCTGTGTTGGTGCTTGCTGTTGAGGCTGAAGGTTTCTGTAGAGGAAATGCTGCTTCTTGAAGTTGAACGACTCTATATGGTCTATAATCTGTTGGCTCTGTCCTTGATAGGCTGATGCCTTCTTGTAAAGGAATCGTTCCATCCATAGCATGACCTTATAAGTGATGCTTTCTTTTCTGACAGCTCCTAATTCTAAGGCAGAAATAGGCCACAGGTCTGAAACATTCAGTACTACACATTTTCTATAGATGCTCCTGAAAAGTAACATAGCAGAAAAGGCAGCAAGAAGTGGGGGGCTGTTTACAATAACTCTGTCATAGTGCTTGATTTTCCAAAATTTCAAACCAAATATCCAAATGTCTAATGCGAAGAACAGCATGCCAAGCATGCGGGCAACAGGGTTTTTCGAAACAGTTGCATAAGTCCAATATCGATAAGCGTTGACACCGCGAAGAGATTCCTTCTTAGAATAGCAACCGGTATAACCCTCAAAAATATGCCCTTTTGGATAATTTGGCAGACAGGTTAGAACGTCCACATCGCACCCTTCTGCTGCCAATCCTTCTGCCATGTTGGTAATGCGTGAAGGTGCAGCTCCCATTTCTGGGGTATAGTAGAACGATACGATGAGGACTTTCATGTTTCTTTTGTTCTTTCGAAGTTATTTCTTCATAATACCACAGAAGTCGAGTATCACCTTGTCTGCCCGCCATTCTAGTTCTTTGAATGGGGTGTGGCCTGTTAGAAATACAACAATGTCTGCCTTCTCGTATGCTTCTTTGTAATTTGTCAGCTTAAATACCTTGTGCTCTTGAATATTGGGTTCGACAACCAAGATGCTGGCGTTGTTGCAACTCTGCATGACTTTGGTGACGATATATTTTGCAGGACTTTCTCGTAAATCGTCAATATTGGGTTTGAAAGCCAATCCCATCATGGCCACTACAGGTTTTCGCTTATTTTCTAATTCAAAGCGAAGCATAGCGTTCTGCACCTTCTCTGCACACCAATCGGCCTTGTAGTTGTTTACCTCACGAGCCATAGCTATCATCCGGGCCTCCTTTGGAAACTCGCTGGAAATAAAGTATGGATCAACAGCGATACAATGTCCACCCACACCACAACCAGGCTGCAGAATATTTACACGAGGATGTTTGTTGGCAAGATTAATAAGTTCCCAAACATTGATACCGACTTTGTCGCAGATAATGCTCAGTTCGTTGGCAAAGGCAATCTGTGAATCACGACAGGAATTCTCTGTCAGTTTGCACATCTCAGCGGTTTTGCAGTTCGTGGGATGAAGAGTCCCTTGTACAAATTGTCCGTAGAAGTCTTGTGCCTTTTTAGTGGATGCCTCATTCCTACCTCCAATAACCCGGTCGTTATGAACGAGTTCATAGATGACATTGCCGGGCAGTACACGCTCTGGACAGTAGGCAATATAAATCTTGTCTTTTAATTCTGGGCGTTCAGAAAAAATCATTTCGGCCATTTTGTCGGTAGTCCCAACAGGAGATGTTGATTCTATAACGTATAGGTCACCCTCTTTGAGAAAGGGTAAAACCATACGTGTTGCAGATTCTACATAGGAAATGTCGGGTTCATGGTCTCCCTTGAATGGAGTTGGGACAACCATAAAGTAAGCATCACTTGTTTCAGGCGATGTGGCGGCACGCAACTTACCATTCTTAACAACCTCTTGAAGCATCTCCTCCATGCCAGGCTCTATGATATGCAGCTTTCCTGCATTGGTCATTTCTACAACCTGCGGATTAATGTCTACACCGACGATGTCTACACCGTGTTTTGCTGCGATAATGGCAGTGGGCAGTCCGATATAGCCCAATCCCATAAAACATGCTTTCATAAATTATATTTCTTCCTTTAACCGTTTTACTATTCTTTCACAAGCCTTTCCGTCACCGTATGGATTGATGGCACGGCTCATCTTGTTATATGCTTCCTCTGAATCCAATAACTCAGAGACTTCTTTCATAATAGCATCATAATTTGTTCCAACAAGTTTGACCGTTCCGGCAGTAACTGCTTCAGGGCGTTCTGTTGTGTCGCGCATCACCAGCACCGGTTTTCCTAGTCCTGGTGCTTCTTCCTGAATACCACCACTGTCTGTCAAAACGATTGTTGACTTCTCCATCAAGTAGACAAATTCCAAATATTGCAAAGGCTCGATGAAGAACATATTGCCTAAATTCGACAAGTCTTCGCCAAATACCTCATGGATGGGCTTGCGTACATTGGGGTTCAGATGCATGGGATAGACAAAGTCAACCTTAGGATATTTTACAGTCAAGTCTTTGATGGCCGTACACATGTGAATAAATCCCTCGCCAAAGTTTTCACGGCGATGGCCTGTGATGAGCACCAGGCTGCGGTCACCATTAAGACGACTGGTGTCATAGCCACACTTGAGTAGTATAGCGTCCTGTTCTTTTGCTAATACTGTGTCGTTCTTCAGTCTGCCAACTACCATGTGAAGGGCATCGATAACGGTGTTGCCCGTAACGGTAATCTTTTCTTCACTGACATTCTCGTCAAGTAAATTTTGGCGGCTGAGAGTTGTTGGTGCGAAATGATAAGTGGCTATACGCCCTGTTAACTGGCGATTCATTTCTTCTGGCCATGGGCTGTAAATATTATGGGTACGCAGTCCTGCCTCTACATGTCCTACAGGAATCTGCTGGTAGAAAGCTGCCAGTGCTGTAGCGGTACTGGTCGTTGTATCGCCATGTACTAATACAATGTCGGGCTTTTCTTTCTGTAGGATATCACGCATACCCGTCAGTACACGACTGGTAATATCGTACAAATCCTGCCCCTGCTTCATGATGTTCAGGTCATAGTCAGGCTTAATATCAAAAATATGAAGCACTTGGTCAAGCATCTCTCGGTGCTGACCAGTCACACATATTATTGTTTTATAATTGGCTTCGTCTTTTTTTAGCTCAATAGCCAAAGGAGCCATCTTTATAGCCTCAGGACGAGTGCCAAAGACTAACATGATTTTCTTCATATTCACAAATTTAGCTGCAAAGGTACTACTTTTTATGGAAATATTTTCTTTTCTTAAAGAAAAAATGTACTTTTGCAGTGAAAATCTATCATTTAATGAAAAAAATATTGTTGATAGCCCTCTGGTTTTTGCTTGCATCAGCTGATTCTTCAACTAAAGATGGAACCATTGCTGAAGATGATGCCTATACGCTTATTTTTAGTGATGAGTTTAATCAGAAAGATGGAAGCCTTCCCGACACGACAAAATGGTCGTGTCCTCCTCGTACCAATGCTGGGTGGAGCCGATGGATTGCAGACTCACCCAAAGTGGCATTCATTAAGAATGGTAAATTAGTCTGTCGTGCTATCCCGAACAAATCCTTATCTGTAGATACTGCCACAATGTTGACGGGTGCGGTTTTTTCAAGAAATAAATTTGAGTTCCGCTATGGGAAGATTGAAGTACGCATGAAAACTAATTTGAAAGTTGGTAATTTCCCTGCTGCTTGGCTCAGAACGTGGGCCACAAAAGAGCGCCCGCTTTATAGTGAGATAGATATTATGGAAGTTTTTGGCAACAGGAATATTTCGGCTCATACTGCTCACTCACAACTGACGATGAGCCGCAAGAAGCACGGACAACGTAACACTTTCAATTACTCCTGTGATGTCACTAAATGGCATGTCTACGGTGTGATATGGACAGAGAACCATATCATCTGGACTGTTGATGGCATGAAGGTGGGAGAATATCGTAAATCAGATGATGCAAAACTTTTAGCAGAAGGTCAGTGGTCGTTTGACTATCCATTGTTCATTGTGTTGAACCAAAGCGTGGGAATGGGTGGTCACGACTATTTTATGCCACAGATAGACAAAACGTATGAAACGCAATTTGACTGGGTGAGAGTGTACAAGCGAGAAGTGGAATAGAAGAACACACACATTGCCATGTGTTTCTAAAGAGTCTCCCATTATCCCTTCACACAGAACGTTATTGGCATAACCTTTTTATGGTGGTGGTTTCATAGCTGATACATATGGCCTTTTTTCTGTCTCCCATACAAGTTATTCACAGACAAATTTCTTTAATGCATCTTCAAATCTATGATAGTCCTCAAGGAAACGATTCAACAACACTAAACGCTGATTCTCATACTGCTTCCAGTCAAATTCCTTGAAATACTTTTCCAAGTCAAAACTAAGATTAGAAGTATCTTTTACAGCAACTCCCATACCATAATCTTTAGCGTAATCGCCTTGTATGGTGCCGAGTCTCGTAAGCATGGGTTTCCTAAACATAATAGAATTATAAAAACGATTTGAAATTGCTGTCCGGGGATTGGGGTCTAATGAATTGTAAATCATAATGAATGTAGCTTTCTTGACTATCTCTGGTTCATCTTTCTTATCATAGTAGCCCGTAAAGATTACGTTTTTAATAATCTTTTGCTTAACATATTTCTCTAGAACAGGAACGCCAAAGCCACGTCCTGAGAACGTAACAACAAAATCATCATTGTTTGCTAACGCATCAATAATTTCTTTGTCTTGTTCAACGTGACGTATTCCTATCCCGCCTACGTTCATCACGTTGTATTTTCCATCTTTTTTATACAATGTGTATTGTTCTGTCTTCAAATCCTTTATTGCCTCCTCTAAAGTGTTAATGTCAAAATTATGGCTTACGACATAGTCACTTCTTGGAGGAAGATATTCTTGAAACCCCGGAGATGAAATTGCGTTTAAAGCACTGGCATCAAGAATTTTTGCATATGCCGACATAAAATGCTGTTCTATAGATAAATCCCTATAGTCCATAACGAATTTTCCAAAATAGTTTTTCCGGAGGTATTTGGATATAAAAAGGGCAACTTGTGGTCCAAATACGATCAATTTGTCGTAATGTTCTTGCTTTAAGGTATGCAGAACAAACCGTGAGAAACGGAAATAGTAATAAAGTTTTGTAAATTTCCCTACATTGTCATCTGTTTTTACCTTAAACGCATATTTAGCTGGCTCGTTAAGTCCCTTTTTGTCGGAATATATAATATCATACTCAATATTATCTAATTTGTCCAAAATGTTGGTATAAATTTTCAAATAGGGTGCGTATGCGATATTTGTTGGTAATAATAATGCAATTCTCATAAATTAAGATAATTCTTTTTAACAATCAAGATAAATTACATAAGTTCAGACCTAAGGGCTTCTAGGAATTCATGCCCATATTTCTCGTCTGGCTCCACATAGTTACCTTCCCCCCATTCGTTCCACGATTTCATAATAATGATTCTATGATCATGGTCCTTCTTAGCAATAACATTAATGGCTTGCTTAATATGCTTTCTGAAATTCTCAGGAGTGGCATTCACGTAAATGCCATCGCTAGTACCGGCACGTGGGCTACGATCCCATTGTGGGATGATTGTTGGGAAAACATTCTTCCAAGCATCCTCTGGGGAAAAAAAATGTTTTGTCACTTTCGGGTAGTCCATTCTCATGGCAGGGAAAAAAGAGAAACTTCTGTGTAAGGCTCTCTTTATTGTGCGCACATATTTCCCTTGATAAAGCATTTCTCCTCGTGATTTTCCGTATGAGTTAATTCCATCAAAACCAAGCTGCAACAGGCTGTTGAATACCTCTGCACTGCTATCTGTATTGGGCATAACACGTTCTAGTTCGCCATTTTTCTTTCGTTTGATAGTTGAAGTGTTATTGGCAGCAGCGACAAAATAGATTCCCGGAAGACCATTTTTGTCGGCCAGATTTCTCCATGTTTCTATAAAGTGAGTAACATCAGAAAATTTGTAGGGATCATATATTATAAATAATGGTTTACCCTCTATAGTTATGTAACGCTTATCCTTCAAAGCAGGTAATACATATTGAAAATGAGCTTTGTAATCATCGTCACCAAGATAAAGCATCGGGGCAATGACTTTTGAGTTTCCTCCATTCTGCCAAGTCTTGGTTGTCCATTCATGGTTGGCCCAACAGAGGCAAAACGGGAAGTCGGGCTTGCCACTCTGAAGTACCTCTTCAAAGGGACGCTGCAGGAGTAGTTTGCCACCTCCCATCCAATAATGATAGTAGCAAAAACCTTCTATACCTGCTTCGCGAGCCATTTGTGCCTGCAGCTCTCGCACCTCTGGCAGGCGTAGGTCATAGAAACCAAGGTCTGCTGGAATACGTGGTTGATAGTGCCCTTTGAACAGAGGCTTAGCCTTGGCCACGTTAGTCCATTCTGTAAACCCAGGTCCCCATGCTTCGTTATTTTCTGGTATAGGATGAAATTGGGGTAGGTAGTATGCTATAACTCTTGCTTTCATGTCTCTATATAAAGTTTCTTTTTGATGCAAAGGTACACATAATATTTGATATACGGAAATAAATTGCAAGAAATGTCGCCGTTATTGTTGTTTCACCACTTTTGCAGGTATGCCTGCTGCGACTGCATACGCTGGTATGTCGTGAGTGACAACGCTATTGGCTCCTATGATGGCTCCGTCTCCAATGGTGACTCCCGGCATCACACAGACGTTATTACCTAACCAGACGTTGTCGCCAATGACAACGGGGCCTTTGCTGTACATGGGGCGCTCATAGTAAGGAATACTCATGTGTTCGCGAGTGCTCTGACCGTGACTGTTGTCTGTGATAAGTACATTGGTGCCTGTGAGCAGGTTATCTCCAATGGTGATGCTGTTGATAGCTGTGATATGAGCGTTCTCCCGTATTTCGCATCGGTTTCCAATAACTATTGATGGCGTATAGCGATTGCCATTGTGGATGTCCCAAGCTGTCAACTGAACTCCCGGGGTGATAAATGTTCCGTCGCCAATAGAAATATACTTTAGTCCTTTCAGTTTCATTGCTCGCCATCCTATGTGGGACTTCTTGCCCAGATGAGAAAAACTGGGACGTAGCCAGAAAGTATATATCCTTATTAATATGAAATTGTAGATGCGTGTAATCATATTTTGATTTTTATTATTTATCCGTTCCAGAGAAGGTTTGTGCTGATGAGGGGTAATCCGTAGTTTAAGTAAACAAAGGAAACAAATACAACAATAAGTATTGCAGCCCATTTAGGAAGAAAGGTGTGGCAAATATAGGTATAAAGAGGAATTGTCACAATAAGGAGTAACATATTCACTCGTTGGGCTAGCACAGGTAGGAATCCGAGTATTTCGTATGCACAGAGACCCAAAATGAAAACTTTCAGTAGCAACGTGAAGTATTTGCTTTGTTTGACAATGGTGTCGTAGAAAACCATTAGATAGCTCAACAAAGCGATTGAAAAAAGATGCAAAGGACGGAATACATTCACATACCCAACGCCGTTGCCAGTATCTTCCTCACCTTGATAAGATGCGAGTTTGGCTCCTACTAGAGGAATGTCCAATGACATTATGATACTGATTCCTAAAAAAAAGACCACGTATGATGCAGGAATGAGTGCTACCCATAAAAGCCGCTTCTTAAGTGACATATAGTCAGATGAAAGGAAAAGCAGAGGCAACAACATGAAACCGGAATAATGGAAAAACGAACCAATAAGAATCAAAAAAAATGCAACCCAACGGCGTCCTTCAGCCTGATAACATAATGCTAGGAGGAAAAGACCGGAAAGAACTGCCGTGCGAATCTGCATCATCTCATGTGCTATGAAGTAATAGCTTATATAGACTACTACGGGAGTGAACCATAACTCAGAAAGCCGCCGAAAAGCAATGAACTTGAATGTGATACCCAAGAATGCATAGAACAAAAACAAGAAATGCACGTCATTTGTGAAGAAGTTTATAAAAGAAGAAATCCATAAATAGGAAATCTCTATACTATCTGTCATATTTGATGACGCGTTATCGCTCTTGAGAAATGTGTATTCATAATTAACAGAATCTGGGTCTATGCCGACTTCGCGAAAACCGGCAACAAGCATCAATATGACACCGAGAGCCACGTAGACAGGTTTCTTGTAACTGCCAAAATAACGTTCGAGAAGTGAAATGATGACGGTGATGACGAACAATCCTATGACTATATATCCTGTTGTCATAAGCTATTTATGCCTAAAATAATTTGTTACAAAAGTTTGTAGCATTAATCTTTCCTGACGAGACAGACCAATGGCGTATGCGAGCAAGGGTGTTACTGTTACAGATACTGCCGAAACAGAGAGAAAATCCATTATTGTAGAATCTGATTGTCTGTGGACAAAAAATGCAACAGCTAAAGATGAAGTGCTAACGATTAAGCCTGGCAAAAGAATCGTCTTGCCATATTCTGTGTAAGAGAATTTTTCATAACGATAGCTTAGACAGACAAGCCTAACGATATGGGCTATAATAAATAATGTAATCATTGACAGAAAACAACTGTAGTCGGGTGCTCCCAAACTATAGAGTAGCCATGAGATAGGCAGGCTCAGAAGAGTAATGCTGTCTACATATAATGAGTAATGCTTTATTTCTCCTGTTGATTGTATGATGGTTGTTATTGGGTATTGCATCATCAACAATATCATAAAAACAACGAAAAAACGGGAAAACAATATCATCTGACTAGATGTTTCTTCCAACCACAAGTTAAGAATTGTAGGCATCTCTATGACAAGAGGTATTGACACGCATAGGAGTAGGTACAATATAGACTTGCTGCCAGCATAGAAAAGGGTGTCGAGATATGTGAAATTCTTCTCCGCGTATGCCTTTACCATCGCTGGGCGAAAAGCAATGACAATGCTATTGCCAAGAGCTGTGATGGCGTTGTGTATCTGGTTTGCTATGGCATACGCAGCTACTGCAACTGGTCCGAAATAGATATTCAGCAGGATGGTGTTTCCGTGGACTATTGACATGCCAGAGATTGCACTATAGGTAGTCCACCCAGAAAAGGATATAAGTTCCTTGTATAAATTTTTCTCTATTCCGCGCTTATAGTGGCATTCTGCAAAGTTGCAACGGGTATAGAGTACATACGCCATAAAGACGAGAACGGCTATTGTGAGCAATCCTGCACCATAGAAAAACAGACCATCGGATACCATGACTTTCCCAATAAGCAAGGCAACCAAAAGACGCCCTAAACATTCAAAAAGGGAAATAAGGGCAAAGGCCCCCATGTGCTCACGGGCAAAAATCGCTGCTGTATATGGTATCTGCACAAATGAGAAAAAAAGGCTCAATACGGCAAAATGGAACAGCCAATGTACTGTATTAACCTTTTCGATTGGAATAGTGAGTTGTGTGTTGACAAACCAAAGACCAAATGTCTCAAGAACTATGATCAAGACAACTATTAGTATCAGAATAATATTCATACTGGCTGTAAAAATTTTAGCCAGGCGGGCTGTGTCCTGTTTGCCCAATGAATATGAATAGAATCGTTGAATGGAAATGGCTAATGTAGTAATTAGAAATGAACTGGTAAGTACAACACCGGCTATTGTGTTGAACACCCCATAGTCAACTTCTCCTAATGCGCGCAAGACAATTCTTACGGCATACAGATTAATGACCATGATGGCAAACATCCGTATAAAAAGTACAATAGTATTGGATGCAATGCGTTTGGACTTTGTACTCTTTTCATCAGAAAACTGAGAAGAACAACCGTTCATTTGATGCTATTCTCTGAAAATTAAGTCTTTTATAGAATATAATGAAATACCCATAATGGTTATAATTAGCATAGCAGCCACAAATATCATCCTTTTTGGCCCGGCAGGTTTTACAGGTACAGCTGCACCTTTAAGTACTGTGAAAGCAGGGGTTTTTTCCTGTACTTTGGCCTTTGCTGCCTGCAATTGGGTGTTAATCGTCGTATAGGCATTGAGCTTGAGTTGCATGTCATTTTCCACATCTTCCATCTTCAGTTCCACGCTGCGAAGTTTTACGTTGGTGCTGGCATCAGCCATACTGGCATAATAGCGACGGACTTTCTCGTAATCCTGTTTGGCATCGGCAGTGAGCTTTTTGTAATATTCATAGTCGGTGCGAGCCTTGTTCGTGCGGTAGTCGGTAATGAAAACCTGGAGTTTCTCCTTGATAGAATCTGCCAATGTCTTACAGACAAGTGCATCTTGGGCCTTGACATCGATGGTAATGACACCTGTCTTTTTGTCGATAGCGATACCGATGTTTCCTCTGGCAGCACCCAATACATCATCTTCACTCTTAGGCAGATTATAGGGGTCGTAGGTGCCATCGCCAGTGCCGCCCGTGTCTGCTTTCTTGGGCAAAAGGCTTTTCAGCCAGTTGATGGGATAGTTCCACCAGGCCGTCTTCTGATATTTCTTTAGATAGTCGTGATAATTAGCATTAATCTTGCCGTCCTGACTCTTGACCTGTATGTTCATCAAACCAGCTACAAAGCCGTTGTCTTCCATCAGGTCGGGATAGAGCAGGGGGGTGATGGCATCGGTGGTCTGCATCTCGCTAAGGTCGAAGCCAAAGGAGGCGGCAATAGACCCCAGTGTACCTCCTGCTCCAGAATTCTCCATCTCTGGTGCTAACTTAATGTCGCTGGTGTAGTATCTGGGCAGGCTGAAGATATAGATGCACGACAATACAAAGACTATCGGCAGCACTTTGTAGAACAGCTTGCGATTGTCCCATATCTTCCTGAATACGACGCGCAGGTCGATAACCTCCGGGTTCTTTATCTTGTTTTCTTCCATATATTTCCTTTTATCTAATTTCGTAATACTCTTGGTAGGTAATAGACTGTAACATGATATATTATCTGTTTATTCTGAGATTCCATGTTAGTTGAAATTGCCTTGATAGTATGCCCTAGTTATGAAATAAGAGGGCTCGTAATAAGCGGAGCAATTGTAGTTGTCGAGTTGCTGGCAGATGGGCGAGTGATAGACGCGCAGAATGCCGTCGGCAGTATTCTCCTGGCTGCTCAATGTAGATTGCACCAGGCGAGCATAGACCTTGCCCATCTGTATGGCTGTGGGTGGAACGGGGGTAAGCGTTTTGTCTATATCCATGACGTCGTGGCCTCCTCGCTCCAGTTTGTATTCCTCAATCCAGCGGTCTGCGACGTCATCGGGATTTTCGCAGTGGAGCACGTCTGCCAAAGAAAGGTTGCGCAAGAGTTCGTCCTTGCCGATATGGTCGGCGACGTACGCGTTCGGCTGTTTGATACGGCGGGCAGTCCGCTCAATCATATAGCAGACAAATTTCAGGTCGTCGAAGGTTATTTCCCTGTCTGGGAAATATATATTGCGAGTGCCGTGCAGGCTGACAGCCTCCGGTTTGCTGATTTTGTCGTCTTCCATAATCTGTTGCTCTTCTTATCCTTATTATATTATATATAACTACACTGCTGCTGAATTTATTGTGCTGGGGAGATTCCAGGAATATGAATATTTGAATTACTTCAGGATATTGGCTATCGAGGCGGCCATGGTGCCGAGCGAGGCAGCGGTGGTTCCTAAGCTCATCCACTGTTGTATGCCGAACGACTGGCGCTGCTTTTTCGTGGGCACTACTATCTGGCAGCCCGGGGCGGGCTTGTGGCTGCGGTCGGCACGGGCCACCATGCCGTTCATGTAGATGATGATGGTCTTCGACTTCTTAGCGGTAGAGGTGACGCCCCCGGCCAAGTTGATGTAGTAGTCGGCATCCTTGCCGCTCTTGAAGCGGACGGTGTTGGGGTAGAGCACTTCACCGTTGATTTTCACCGTACCGTCGTACTTGGGCACGATGATGCGGTCACCCTCACGCAGGATGGGGTCGTCGTCACTGCCGGGGCTCTTGAGGGCTTTCTCCAGCTCAATGCCTACGGGGTAGTTGCCCTGGGTCATCAGCTTGCTGATGTCGATAGAGTCTTTGCCGGAGTTGCGCTGGGCGGTGCGTAGCATGGCTTCCATCATCGCACGGTCTTCCGTCGTCATGCGGCGCAACAGCTTGGTGCCCTCAGGGTAGGCGCGGTCGGTCAGTCCGCCGGCCATGCGGATGGCATCGCTGAGTCGCTGGTCTTTATTGGTCATGGCGTAGGTGCCTTTGAACTGCACCTCGCCTTCTACGATGATGTTCTGCTGTTCGTTGTAGTTGGGCGAGCGGCGCACATACACCTCGTCGTAGGGCTGAAGCGTGAAGTCGGGCTGTCCGCTGATGGTGAAGTCAGGGTTGATCTTGAAGCTGAAGTGCTGGGCCAGTTCGTCGTCAGACTTCGTGGCATTTGGGTCGTTGATGCGGCGCGACACATCGACCTTCACCAGCGAGGCAGCCTCCGTGGGGCCGCCGGCCTGCAGTATCAGGTCTTCGATGGTCTCGTTGGCAGCAAACTTATACACACCGGGGTAGGCCACTTCGCCATTAATGGTGACGGTCTTCTGCTCTTCGCGCTCCTGGCGCGAGGCAATATAGATGACATCCTCGTTGCGCAGGGGAACATCAGGTGCCGTACCGGCCATGATGCCGCTGACATCAACGCGCAGCACCTCCAGGGTGCGGTCGGCACGCATGCGGTGCATCACGGCATGCTGGGCTATGGCACCCTCCGTCAGTCCGGCAGCGGCCTCGACCAGCGACTTCACGGTGCTGATTTCACCCCCCACTTGGTACATGCCCGGGCGGAACACGGCACCCTTGATTTCCACCATGTTCTGATAGCGGTTCAGCGTGGAGTCAACACTGACGGAGTCTTCGTCCATCAGCTTGAAGTTGCTCAGGTCGAACTCGCCGACACTGAACACCGAATACTCGTT
>OCTX011683633.1_pt1 | contig 13421 bp, 13 predicted proteins | sample 1539691 | NCBI WGS metagenome assembly OCTX01 (sample SAMN02144231, study PRJEB22623) | gut metagenome | biome: sheep rumen | host: Ovis aries | place: New Zealand
ATTATGAAGTGTTAGAGCAACTAGAAAAAATAAATTTTTAGAGTAAATTAGTAATAATTTCTAACTAAACTAAGAGTTGAGGCGTTCAACTTTTTTTTTATTTATTTCTTATTGTTTTTTAGATATAATTGATAATGAAAGAAGGTAGGTTTATGGTTTATTTAGATTATAGTGCAACTACACCTGTTAATGATTTGGTTATTGACACTTATAGTAAAGTTTGTAGAGAATTTATTGGTAATCCTAATTCTTTACATTCTTTAGGAATAAAAGCTAAGAAATTGATTGATGCTAGTACAAAACAAATTGCTGATTTGTTAAATGTTAAATCTAGTGAAGTCATTTATACAAGTGGCTCTAGTGAAGCTAACAATATGGCAATTAAAGGTGTTTGTTTAAAGTATGCTAATCGTGGGCATCATATTATAACAACAGAGTTGGAGCATTCTTCTGTTATTGCACCTCTTAATTATCTATCTAGCATTGGTTATGAAATTGATTTTGTTAAATTAGATGATAATGGTCAAGTTGATTTAGATGATTTGGAAAGATTAATTCGAGATGATACGATTTTAGTTACTATTGCTTCTGTTAATAGCGAGGTTGGAGTAAGACAAAATCTTTCTAAAATATCGGAAGTTATTCGAAACCATCCAAGAGTAATTTTTCATAGTGATGTAACGCAAAGTATTGGGAAAGAAAAAATTGATTTTTCTTTATTAGATCTTGCTAGTATATCTTGTCAAAAGTTTTATGGGATGAAAGGTATTGGAGCTCTTATAAAAAGAGATAATTTAATTATTGAGCCTTTAATTCATGGAGGAAAAAGTACATCTGTTTTTCGTAGTGGAACTCCTGCTACTCCATTAATTGCTTCTTTTTCCAAAGCTTTAAGATTAGCTTATGAAGACTTTGATTTAAAATATGAGAAAGTATTAGAGCTTCATGATTATTTGATTACTAAACTTAAGAATTTAAATGTTTTTATTAATAGCAATAGGTTTTGCTTACCTCATATGGTAAATATTAGTTTGAAGAATATTAAAAGTGAAGTTATGTTGAATTCTTTAGATGAAAAGGATATATACGTATCTACCCAAACTGCTTGTTCTACTAGTAACTATTCTAAGGCTGTTTATGCGGTTACTCATGATAAGGATAGATCAAGCAGAAGTATGAGAATTAGTTTATCATATCTTACAACTAAGGAAGAAATTGATTATTTTGTTGCGAGTTTTGATGAGTGTATTAAAAGATTAAGTCTTGGGAGAATATCATGAAAATTGTAAAGATTAGTGCTATTTGGTGTGGAGCTTGTTTAATTATCAATAAAGATTGGAAACGCTTTAAAGAAAAGTACCAATTTGAAGCAGTAGAACTTGATTATGATATAGATGAAGATGAAGTTCAAAAATATTTTCCTGGTGACGTATTGCCTGTGTTTATATTTTTTTCATCTAGTAAGGAAGTTGCAAGATTAGTTGGTGAAGTTTCTTTTGAAGATTTAGAAGGTAAATATTTGGAGGTAAATAATTAGTATGAAAAAATTTTTATTGTTCATTTTTTTATTAATTTTTCCTTTAATGGTTTTTGCTAAGGAAGATGACAAAATTAAGTTGTATTTGTTTCATGGTGATGGTTGTCCTCACTGTGCTGAAGAATTAAAATTCTTAAATAGTATAAAAAAGGATTATCATAATTTAAAGATTATTAAATATGAAGTTTGGTACAATAAAGAAAATGCAGAAACATTAGAAAAAATAAAAAGAGAATTAGATGTAAAAGATTCAGGAGTACCAGTAACAATTATTGGAGATAGTGTTATTATTGGGTATGGTAGTGGAACAGGGGGAAAGATTCGAAGAGCTATTGAATATTATCAAAAAGAAGAATATAATGATGTGGTTTTTGAAATTCTAACAGGAACATATGAGAAAAAAGATTTAAAAGAAACTTCTTTTTCAAAGGAAGAAGAAAAAAGTGATAAGGAAATGACTATGAAAATTCCAATTTTTGGAAAAGTTAATTTGAAAAAAGTTTCTCTTGTTACAGCAGCTGTTGTAATTGGCTTTATTGATGGTTTCAATCCATGTGCAATGTGGGTTTTATTGTTTTTAATCAGCATTTTAATTGGTATGAAAGATCGAAAAAGAATGTGGATTTTAGGGCTTGCCTTTTTATTAACCTCAGCGTTTATTTATATGCTTATTATGCTTTCATGGGTTCAAATTGCAGTTAAAATTACGACAATAATTTGGGTTCGTAATATAATTGCGATAATAGCCTTTGTTGGAGGAGTGGTTAATTTATATCAATTTTCAAAGACTAATGATAGTGGATGTCAAGTTGTTGATGATAGAAAAAGAAAAAAAGTTTTTAAAAAAATCCGCAAATTTACTAGTGAAAAAAGCTTTTTATTAGCTCTTTTAGGAGTTGTTGGTCTTGCACTGTCTGTTAATTTAGTAGAATTAGCTTGTTCTGCGGGATTGCCCCTTATTTTTACAGAATTACTTGGATTAAATCATATTAGCTCTTTTATGAAATATTTGTATATTGCAATTTATATTATTTTCTTTTTGCTAGATGATTTAATTGTATTTTTTATAGCAATGTTTACGATGAAAATTACAGGTATTTCCACTAAATATAATAAATATTCTCATTTTTTAGGGGGAATTATTATGATTGTTATTGGTTTACTATTATTGTTTAAACCTGGTTGGTTAATGTTTCAATTTAAATAGTTTACTTTATTAGAAAATTTTTGTATAATATATATTAGAATAAGAGGAGTTTGTTTATGAGTGATAATGAAAATGTTATTATAAAAAGTGATGATGGTACTGCTGTACAAGCAAAGTTAATAACTTATTTGATTAATAAGTCAAATAAGTGTACTTATGTAGTTTATTCTAAAGGAGAAAAAGCCGAAGATAAATCTGGAGAAATTATTTATGTTTCTAGATTTATAAAAGATGGAGAGAATTTAAAATTACAAGGTATAGCTGATGAACAAGAATGGTTGTCTGTTCAAGAATTATTGAAAGAAATAGCTAATGCTTAATAAGGTGGTGGATTAAATGAATTTTGAAAATAATATTAATGGTGTTGTTCAGCAAGTAAAAGGAATATTGTTTGATGTAATTTCTGATATCCAAGTGGTTATTTCATCTTTAGAAATAAGATTAGCTGAGAATAATGATTCTGGACAGCAAGAGCAGATTTCGTTTTTATTGAACCAATTTCGTAATCAATTGTCACTTATTTTGAATAATACTTCATCTCTTACCAATTCTATTATAGATTATGAAAAATTACTGGATAAGGCATTTTTAGAATTAAACAATGGTATTAATGAAACCAATTCACAAGTTGCTACTTCTGTTATTACTGATGAGGGACAAAACAAGGTATCGGTGGATAATTCAGCTAATGAAAATAAGCAAGTTATTAATGAAAAAGCTGTTGATTTATCAGGAGCAGATTCAGATGAAGCTGTAGACTTGCCATCAGTAGATTTAGAAAAAGAAAAAGCTGTTAGTAATGAGGCCCCAGAAACTGTTAATTTAGAAAATCAAAATACAGTAGCTGCTAGTGAAAATATGTCTGATGTAGTAACTGATGATGGTTCACAGGCTACTAATGATCCTATAAAAGTAGTTGCTTCTATTGAAAATAATGATACTGATATAGCAAAAAAAGAAGAAACGCCTGTTGTGACAGAAAAGCAAGAGGTAGTAACTGATGATGGTTCACAGGCTACTAATGATCCTATAAAAGTAGTTGCTTCTATTGAAAATAATGACACTGATATAGCAAAAAAAGAAGAAATGCCTGTTGTGACAGAAAAGCAAGAGGTAGTAACTGATGATAAACAATCTGAACCAACTGCTGTAGATGCAATTGTTCCATTTAGAATTGGTGATAGTAATATAGAAACAACACAGCAGGGTGATAGTAACGTAACAACTTTAAGTGAGGACAAATCTAATAGTGGATTAATTTTCTCGTTAGGAGAATCTACACCAAGGTTAATAGTTGTTACTCCTGGACAGTTTAGTAAATTACAAAATTCTTGTGTCAGTCAAGCAAAGGCTTTGGAGTCTATTCTAGAAGTTACTGATGATAATCTTGAAGAGATGATTAGCAATCTTCCTAGTTTGTATGAAATAAATCCAGAAGAGGCAGAAAAATTATCAGAAAAAATAACGGCAAAGTTGCAAGAAATAGAAAAAAATATGGAATAATATTTCTATTGATTCAGTAGCTTATTATATTTGTATTAGCTAAGCTTTTATATTTTGATTCTTGTATAAATGTTTATCATTATATAGTTATTTTGGTTGTTGAGAGGAGCGGTTTTTATGCATATGAGAATCATAAAAAGAGATTTGAACTATTATGCAAAAATACTTTTCTTCTTTTCAATAACTTTATTAGTTTATGGTATTATTTTAGATATTTCTGAAAATAAAAAATATTTTGATCCTGTAAAAGATTTTACTGTTATTAATGGTGATGGAAATACTATTTCTGTTACTACTAAGGATGAGAATAATACTATTTCTGTGAATTCAGATAGTTTTTTAGATGGAGAAAATGAGTTGGGGGATTCTAATGTTAATACTAAAACTTATGAGTATGATAATAGTATTTCTATTGATGGGCTTAATGAGATTTTTAGAAAGGAAATTCAAGAGGAATTTGGTGTAGCTATTAGATATGGTTTAGAAACGCAAGGGTATTCTATAAAGACAACATCTGGACAAATTACAACAACTTATATTGCGAATTCTAGTGAAATAAATAAGCAATTGAGATGTTTGAAAAGTGTACTTTCACTTTATCCTAAAGGGATGTTTCAAGAAATAAAAAAAGGCGGGATTCCTCTCACTATTTTGTTGATTAATAATTATTCTGATGATAGTATAACAGGTATTACTGATTCTAGTTATACATATGCTAATATATCAATTGCTGCAATTCATCCTTTTGAAGAGTCTTTTTTTCATGAGTCTTATCATTATATTGAGAGATATCTTATGAAAAAAGGAGCAACATTTAATAGCTGGGATAGTTTTAATCCTGAGGGGTTTTCCTGGGGAAATATTTATAATGATTATTCCTTTACAAATGCATTCTTGGATAATTCTTTTTTTGTTAATAATTATGCACAAACATCGGGAGCAGAGGATCGTGCTTCTACGTTTGAATATATGATGGCTGATACTAAAGCTGGTTGCTTAAATTATGGCACGACTATTTGGAAAAAAGCTGACTATATGTCTAGAACTATTGACTATGTTTTTGATACGGTTAGTCCTAATGTAGTTGAACGTTGGGAAAGGTTTTTATATTAAAAGGTGATTTTATGGAGAAAATAATAATTAATGACCATTCTTTAAAAGATGAAGATATAGAAGTAGAAGTTACTAGAGTTAAGGCATTGATTTTTACTGGCGATAAAATTTTACTTGCCCATAACAATAATACTTATCAATTTCCTGGTGGACATAAAGAGGATAATGAATCGATTGATCAATGTATTCTTCGAGAGATAAAAGAAGAAATTGGTATTTCATTAAATATTGAATCTTCTCCTTTTTTATGTATTTCTACTTATGATAATGATTATTTTGGAATAGGTAAAAAAGTTTTAAATAATATATATTATTATAGATTTTTTACAGATTGTGTTCCTAATTTTTCTGAAACACATTATGATGAATTAGAATTAGTTACTGAATTTAATTTGTATTATATCAATTTTAAATATTTAAAGGATTTTTTACTAAAGAGTATTAAAGAAGGTACAACAGACACTAATATTGGAAGAGAAATGTTATATGTCGTTGATGTATATAATAAATTGTTTGGGGGTATTTCATGAAAGTACTTGTTACAGGTGGGTTAGGCTTTATTGGTAGTCATGCTGTTGTAGAACTATTGAATAACGGATATGAAGTTGTAGTTATTGATAATTTGTTTAATTCTAATATTGATGTTGTTGATAATATAAAGAAAATTACTAAAAAAGATTTTGTGTTTTATCAAAACGATGTTTGCGAGTTAGATGCATTAGAGATAATTTTTAGTGAGCATAAGATTGATGCAGTTATGCATTTTGCTGGCTATAAAGCAGTGGGAGAGTCTGTTAAAAAGCCTATTTTGTATTATGAAAATAATTTGATTTCAACGCTTCACTTGTGTAAAAAGATGATTGAGCATAAATGCTTTAAATTTATATTTTCATCATCTGCTACTGTTTATGGTGATCCTAAGGTGCTTCCTATAACTGAAGATTGTGAAATTGGAAAAACGACTAATCCTTATGGGACAACGAAGTGGATGGTTGAACAGATATTGAAAGATATTACTGTTTCTAATTCACTTTTTACTGTTATAGTTTTACGTTATTTTAATCCTATAGGAGCCCATAAGTCTGGTCTTATTGGTGAAAAGCCAAATGGTATTCCTAATAATTTAATGCCTTATATTGTCCGAGTAGCAACTGGTGAATTGGAAATGTTAAATGTATTTGGCGACGATTATGATACGCCTGATGGAACAGGAGTACGTGATTATATTCATGTTGTTGATTTAGCTAAAGGGCACTTAAAAGCTTTAGAGAAAGCTATATCAACTCAAGGAATCTACTATTACAATTTGGGTACTGGTATTGGTTATAGTGTTTTGGATTTGGTTCATAATTTTGAAAAGGTAAATCATGTAAAAGTTCCATATAGAATAGTAGGAAGACGTGATGGTGATATTGCTAGTTGTTATGCTGATCCGAGTAAGGCTTATAAAGAACTTGGGTGGAAGTCAGAACTTGGAATTGAAGATATGATGAAGGATTCTTATAATTTTATTTTAAATCAAAAGCAAAGAAGAAATTGACTTTCTTGCTTTTTTATTTTATACTTATTTTGATAATATAAGAAGGAGAATTTATGAATCAGAATGAAAAAGAGGTAAAAGAGCGTCCTAAGTATATACCTTTCTTGGTGGTTTTACTTTTTGGTATTTTTTTAGGTTTGGGAGTTGCTGTTGGTGCTATGTTATTAATTAAAGGAGATGTAGTATCTCATGATAAAAAATCGCAAAGTGGGACTACTACTAAAACTAAAACAGAAAGTGATATTAAAAAGAATCAAATAGTTGGACTTAATGAGAAAGATGTTTCTAACTATGATGCTATTATTGAATATTTTAATAATCATTATGGTAATAAGTATCCTTTGGAGATTTCTAATTTTTCTAATAAGGATATTTTATGGACTTCGTTTTCTATGGGTACTATGAAAAAAGTATTTGCTTATAGAGATTCATTTTCTAAAGACACTATGAAGGAAATGGCTCAATATGTTTATGGGGCAGATGTTTCTTATACAGATGAAGATATTCCTTGCCCTGCTGGTGATGGCATTTTGTATAGGTTTAGTAATAACCAATATTCTTTTGCTAATGATGTTTTGCATGGTCATGGTGGAACAGGAGCTTTCCGTTCAAAGTTTTATTTTGTAAAAGGTTCTCGTGATGATGGCAATAATACCATGGAAATACAAGTAAAAGTGTTATATGGTGATTATTGCGGGGATACTTGTGGACCTATGATGAATTTTTATAAGGAAGCTAATCTAAATTCTTCAAATGGTCTTTATAATACCAATGGTGAATATGATTCTGAAGATTTTGATACGGCTTATCAAAAATTTAAGGATCAACTTCCTACTACTACCTTTACTTTTGAAAAGGATAGTGTTGGAGGTTATGGTTTAAAAAAGATTACTGTAGAATAATTTATTGTTTTTAAAACATCAAAAAGTTATTTTGATGTTTTATTATGCATGTTTTTTATTGTAGTAGAGAAATAAAAATAGAAAATATATTTTATTTAAATGTAGATAATAATTTATATTTTGAAATTAATATAAATTATTTTTAGTTATTGTAACATTATTAAATATAATGTATAATATATGTCATTGGAGGGATAAGTATGGCAAAAAAAGAAACAAAAAATATTCATGAAATATCTGTAAAAATAGAAGGTGAGGACTGGATAAAGGCTTGTGATCAAGCATTCTTAGAGAAACAAAAAAAGGTAAAGGTTGATGGCTTTAGAAAAGGAAAAGTTCCTAGAAATGTATATGAGAAAAGATTTGGTAAAGAGTCATTATATTTAGATGCCGCTAATTCAGTACTATCAAAGGCATATGATAAAGCAATGAAAGATTCTTCACTTGACCCCGTTGTTCAACCAAGTGTTGATATAAAAAGTATTGATGATAAAGGTGTAGAATTCGTATTTAAAATAATCACAAAGCCAGAAATTACTATAAAAAAATATAAAGACTTAAAAGTAAAGCCAGAAAAAGTTACTGTTACTAATGATGAAATCAATCATGAAATGAGTCATATTCTTGAAAAATATACAGAATTAGTTACTAAAGAGGGCGGCACAATTGAAGAGGGAAATGTTGCTATTATTGATTTTGAAGGTTTTAAAGATGGTGTAGCTTTTGATGGTGGTAAAGATGAAAATTATTCTTTAGAAATTGGATCACATAGTTTTATTCCTGGATTTGAAGAACAAATGATTGGAATGAAAGAGGGCGAAGAAAAAGAGTTAAATTTGACTTTCCCAAAAGATTATGGAGTTAAAGATCTAGCTGGAGCAGATGTTATTTTCAAAGTAAAGGTTCATGAAGTAAAAGAAAAGAAGACTCGTGAATTAGATAAAGAGTTTTTTGAAGATTTAGGCATGGATGGAGTTGATTCAGAAGCAAAATTAAAAGAAGAAATAAAGAAATCTATCAAAGCTCATAAGGAAATTGAGGCTGAAAACAAATATGTTGATTCTTTATTAGAAGAAGTTGCTAAAAATGTTGAAGTTGATATTCCAGAAGAAATGATAAATGAAGAAATAGAACATCTTATGAAAAGATTTGAGCAACAAATGAAAATGCAAGGAATATCATTAGATTTATATTATAAATTCACTAATTCTACAGAGAAAGATTTAAAATCTCAAATGGAGAAAGAAGCTTATAATAATGTTTTATATCGCCTTATGCTAGAAGAAGTTATGAATTTAGAAAACATTGAGGTAACATTAGAAGATGCCGAAAAAGAAGCTGTAAAGTTGGCAGAAAAGTATCAAATGGAGAAGGATGAATTCTTGAAAGAATTCGGAGGAATTGATTTGATAAAGTATGATTTAAAGATGAGGCAAACTATTGACTTGTTAAAAGAATATAATAAATAATTATAGGATTCCGTTTGTACGGAGTCTTTTTTGATATAAATTATATTTATATCAAAAAAAATTATATAATTTTTTTTGCTTTTGATTGAAAAAAAAAGAATTTCATTTATAATAAGATTCAGTGCTAAAAACTTAGGGGGGATATCCATGAATGAAAAATTATTAGTTTTAATTATTAATGATATGGTTATATTCCCAAATAATGAAGTTCGAATTGAATATGATAATTCTTATGATAAGCAGATTATAGAAATAATGGATTCTATTGAAGATAATCTAATGCTGATTATAAATCCAATTGATAATGATGCAGTTGATGTTACTTCTTTTCCAAAGTATGGTGTTTTGGGAAGATTAAAGTTGAAAATTACTGTTCCCAATGGAAAAACAAGGGTTATTATTGAGGGATTAAAAAGAGTAGAATTGTCATCAATCGTTGGTGATAACAATTTCTTTCGTGCTGATTATCAAGAGGTAGTTATAAAAGAACCTATTGATGTTAAGGATTATTTTAAGCTTCTTGTCAAAGCTTTAGAAAACTATATTAAGAAAGTTCCTTATATGGGGAATGCAATATTAAGTCAGTTGAGTAGTGTTGATACATTAAGTGATTTATGTGATTTGATTGCTAGTTTTTTACCTATTGGATATGAAGAAAAAAAGAAATATATAAATTTAATAGACCCGGTATCTAGAGCCAAAAATTTGATTCAAGATATGAAAAAAGATTTAAAATTTGTGGAGTTAGAGCAACAGATTGAGGCAGAAGTTGAGCAAGAATTAAATGATGCTCAGAAAGAATATTTCTTACGTGAAAAGATAAAGCTAATGCAAAGAGAACTTGGTGATTCTAGTAGTAAAGATAGTGAAGTAGAACGTCTTTCTAAAAGAGTTGCTAAATTGAAATGTAATTCTAGGATAAAAGAAAAAATACGAAAAGAATTAGAAAGATATAATAATCTTAGTAGTAATTCACCGGAACTTGGTATGGTTCGAGAATATTTGGATTGGATGTTAAATCTTCCTTGGAATAATTATACAAAAGATATTGATGATTTAGTAAAAGTAAAATCTATTCTTGATTCGTCACATTATTCTTTAGAAGAAGTAAAAGATCGAATTTTAGAATATTTGGCTGTTAAGCAAAATACAAATAATTTGCGTAGCCCTATTTTATGTTTAGTTGGTCCACCTGGTGTTGGTAAAACTTCTTTAGCTCTTAGCATTGCAAAAAGTTTAAATCGAAAGATTGCTAAAATAAGTGTTGGTGGAATTAATGATGAAGCTGAAATTGTTGGACATAGGCGTACTTATATAGGGGCTAATCCTGGAAGAATTATTCAAGGCATAAGAAAGGCTGGTACGGTAAATCCTGTATTTATTATTGATGAGATAGATAAGATGACAAAAGATATAAAAGGTGATCCTGCTAGTAGTCTTTTAGAAGTCTTAGATCCAGAACAAAATAATAAGTTTTCTGATCATTATATAGAGGAAGAATTTGATCTTTCTAAAGTTATGTTTATTGCAACAGCAAATTATGAGGAACAAATACCATATGAGCTTCGTGATCGTCTAGAAATAATTCATATTTCTAGTTATACTGAATATGAGAAATTAGATATAGCTAAAAATCATTTAATACCTAAGATACTGGAAGAACACGGTCTTACTAGTTTACAAGTACAAATAGATGATCAGGATATTCTGACACTTATTAGAAACTATACAAAAGAAGCTGGTGTTCGTGAATTAGAAAGAATTATTGCTACTTTGTTTAGAAAAATTGTCAAAAAAATTTTATTGGATAAAAGTAGAGTTTTTTATCATATTGATTCTAATATGATTGAAGATTTTTTGGGTAAGAAGAAATTTACTTATATAGAAAATCAAATGGATAATGAAGTGGGTGTCGTTAATGGTATGGCTTATACTATTTTTGGTGGAGACATTTTGCCGATAGAAGTAACAATTTTCAAAGGAAATGGAAATTTGATTCTTACTGGTTCTTTGGGAGAGGTAATGCAAGAGTCTTGTCATATTGCTTTAAGTTATATTAAATCTAATATGGATAACTTTGGTATATCCCAAAAGTTACTTGAAGAAAATGATGTTCATATTCATGTTCCAGAAGGTGCTGTTAGCAAGGATGGCCCTTCTGCTGGAGTTACAATTACAACGGCTTTAATTAGCTTACTTATTAATCAAAAAGTAGATAAGACTGTTGCTATGACAGGTGAAATTACACTTCGTGGTAGAGTTTTAGGAATTGGTGGTCTAAAGGAAAAAGTAATTGGTGCCCATCGTGCTGGGGTAAAAACGATATTTATTCCCCAAGAAAATGATAAAGATTTAGATGATATTCCAGATGAGATAAAAAATGATATTCGTTTTGTTCTAGTTTCAAAATATCATGAAATATTTGACATCTTGTTTGAGGTGGTTAAATAGTATGGAATTAAGTGATTTTGAAAAAATTCTTGAATTAAAAAATCTATTGATGCAAGTGATGTATCTTAATTTAAGTGATGATATTTGTGAGGTTTTATGTAACAAAGCTGACTATTATTTAGAAGCAATTGAGTTGTTGATAGATAAGGAGCCTGCGTTTATATTATTGAATAAAAGTATTTTAAATAATATATTAGAAATTGTTTCTGTTTTGAGATCTTTTGCATCAAGTGATAGGATTAATAATATAATTATTTCTGTAAATAGCCTTTCTTTACAACCTAATCTGCATAAATTTCAATATATTACTTGGCAACAAGAATCTCATAACTGTCCATTTGCTGATGAAGATATGATTTTTAATCTTTTAGCAAGCGATTATAGTGTATATTCTGCATTAAGGCAAGGAGAAGCAAATGATATTGAAGTAAGTGATTATTTCATGTTTTCTATAAATTATTTGCTAGAGATGGTCCCTCAATTTTTTGAAAGTAATGTTTTAAAAATTTCTAAATATAAATTAGTGAAATTTATGATTCCACCTTTTCCTTGGAAAATAGGACTAGTTTTTAATATGTTGAAAAAGATAAATAAAATTGATTATTCAAGACAGAAAATAAAGATTAAAGGAGAATAATTATTCTCTTTTTTTCATATGTTTTTTTAGGAGGAAAATTATGAAAAAAAGTATATCAATTGAGAAAGAAATAAGGTTTCCTACTATGATAGGTGAAGTTAGTGCTATTTCTTTAGAACAAAATCTTTATTTTTTAGATGAATGTAATATTCGTGGTGATTTTTTATTAAATGGAAAATATAAATTAACAGAAGCTTCTCGTTTAGAAGAAGATTTTAATTATAAGATTCCTGTTGAAATTACTTTAAGTGAGAGGATTAGTTTAAATACTACTAATATAGAAATTACTGATTTTGCATATGAGATAAGAGGTGATTGTCTTATATGTCATATTGAAATTTTAATAGAAGGTATGGAAATGGCTATTCCTGAAAATAATAATGAGCCTTTTAAACAAGAAATCAGAGAATGTGATGATGATTTACAAATATCTAAGGAAATAGAAATACCTTCTATAGTGCCAAAAAAAGTGAAAGAGAAAGTTATAGAAACAGAAGATAATGGTAGTGATATAAATATAGAGGAAAATGCTTATTTAGAAGATGATAAAAAAGTTAATGAAAAAGAAAACTCATTGTTTATTAATTTGAAAGATGATGATGATGATAGCTATGGAACTTTTATTGTTTATATAGTTAGAAGAGATGAATCAATAAACTCTATTATTGAAAAATATCATACAACAATAGAGGAAATAGAAAAGTATAATGATATTTCAAATATAGATATTGGAACTAAGTTAATTATTCCAATTACTAATGATTAATGTAAGTGAAGTTTGCAAAAAGTATTCTATTTCAGTAAAAAAAGTTAAATATTTTGAGTCTTATTATCTTCTTTTTTCTAATAATAATGTTTATTTACTAAAACAAAGTGATTGTAACTTAAAAAAACTATTTAGGTATTTTAAAAAAATTAGTTATCCGTATTATTTGAAAAATATAAATAGTGATGATGATTCTTATGAATTGTATATTTATTATGAAGATAATGAAAAAGATTTACTTTCAAAAGGTAAAGAAATTATAAATGCTATTAGTTATTTACAATTAAAATCTATTT
>OCTX014527460.1_pt1 | contig 13421 bp, 9 predicted proteins | sample 1539691 | NCBI WGS metagenome assembly OCTX01 (sample SAMN02144231, study PRJEB22623) | gut metagenome | biome: sheep rumen | host: Ovis aries | place: New Zealand
TTCTTCGTATTGAGAGCGTATCTGTTCGATAAGTTTACCTCCCACAGTACCTACGCCACAGATGAAAAGGTTGAGCACCTTATACTCTGACAAGAAGAACGAATCGTGCAGAACGTTGAGTGACTTACGTAGGAAACGCCCATCGACAACAAACGAAATGTTGGTCTCGGAGGCACCTTGTGCACAGGCTATTACTGAGATACCCGAACGGCCCAGCGTTCCAAACAATTTACCTGCAATACCAGGTGTGTGCTTCATATTCTCACCTACAATGGCGATAGTAGCCAGTCCGCTTTCAGCATGCATGGGGAACATGGCACCTGTCTCTATCTCTTTGGCGAATTGTTCGTTCAGTACCTCAACAGCTGCCTCCGCATCCTCGTCTCGAACACCGATAGAGGTTGAGTTCTCTGAAGAGGCCTGTGATACCATGAATACTGATATTCCCTTGTTGGCCAGCGTTGTGAAAATACGTCGATTGACACCAATTACGCCAACCATCGAAAGACCAGTCACCGTAATGAGTGTAGTGCCCTTAATAGAGGAAATTCCCTTAATCGGCTTTTGATCGTTCTCAATATGGTCCTTGATAAGAGTTCCTGGATGTTCGGGGTTGAAGGTGTTCTTCACCTTGATGGGAATATTCTTGACACAGACAGGATAGATAGTTGGCGGATAGATTACCTTGGCACCGAAGTTACAAAGCTCCATCGCTTCGATGTATGACAACTCGTTGATTGTATAGGCTGTCTTGATGACACGGGGGTCGGCAGTCATGAAACCGTCAACATCAGTCCAAATCTCTAAAACCTCTGCATCCAATGCTGCCGCAATAATGGCAGCGGTATAGTCAGAACCACCGCGACCTAAATTGGTGGTTTCGCCAGTATCACGATCACGGGAAATAAAGCCAGGCACAACGGCTACCATTTTGTTGCTGGTTGCTGTGTCACTAAAGAAGGGAGCGAAAGCCTCACGGACCATATGAACCGTCAGTTCGCTATCCAGCGTGTGCTTGCCGTTCTTGCGCTCCGTACGTATAAAGTCACGGCTGTTCATGCGAACGCCACCCTTGATGAGGGAAGCTACGATGTTCGACGACAGGCGCTCGCCATAGCTTACAATGGCAGCTTGCGTCTTCTCGCTTAAGTCGTGAATGAGGAAGACACCATAATAAATACTTTTCAACTGATCGAAAAGCTGGTCAACCTTATTAAATAAATCTACTCGTTTCTTGTCGTCGGTGATGATAGTGTCTATCATCTGATGATGGCGGGTAACCATAGCATCAAATTCATCACGCCAGCGATCATCACCCCTGAGAGCCATTTGCGAGCTCGCAATCAACTTGTCGGTAATGCCGCTAAGTGCACTTACTACTACTATGACAGGTTGCGTCCGAGCCTCTGCCTCCACAATATTTTTCAAGCTAAGAATGCTTTTTACGGAACCTACGGACGTTCCGCCAAATTTTAATACTTTCATATTTCTATGCTATTTTTCTTGCCTAACGGTACCCCTTGACAAGTGGGGCTTCATCCATCGGCGATGCAAAATTAACATAAAAAATGGAAAACGCAAAAGAATTGTTCTTTTTTTATTATTATATCACTTGATGTAAATGCTTATCATGGTAAGATTATCGTCGGTTCTCTCTTGAATTCATCGCTAAGTCCAGAATTCTTTCTCGCCAGTTTCCTGCATCTCACCCTGACATTTTGGACAGGTGCGTTTATCCCATATCTTGATGTTGGCGCTTCCGCATTGTAGGCATAGCCTACCTACCTCGCTTCGGTAGGAGGGAGCAACATCGGCAATGATCCCGCCCACAACGATGTTTTGGATGGTTTTGCAATCACAGCAAGAAATGGGCGTAATCTCTTGCCGGAAGAGACCACGCCCCTCATACACCTCGGCTTCATAGCCGCACGTAGTGCATCGATATTTCAGTTTCCACGCCATTTTTAGTAAATATCGGCGAGGATAATTCCACCCATAGCCTGAATGGACACCTTTGCCTTGCCGTCCGCTCCAACCTTCAGGGTTTTTAGTTCAGAGGTGGGGAGCAGTTCGCCCTTCTTCTGTGGCTTGTCGGTATAGTATCTGACAGTCTTACCTGCGAACATGGGGAGGGAGAGGGTGAGTACCTTCTTCTCCTGGGTTCCATTGAGTCCACCGACGTACCACTTATTGCCTGTACGACGGGCAAGTACTACGAATTGGGTTGGATAACCGTCTATGTATTGAACCTCGTCCCATGTGGTAGGAATCTCACGCAGGAAATCGAGTTCGAACTGAGGAAGTTCCTCGAGGTTGTTGGGATAGATAGCCACGCAGTTAACGCTAGTCTGGATAACAATAGATGAGGCCATTTCAAAAATGTCGCTGGTATAGCGCTGGTGACGGCTCTTGTTGTCACGGCTCATATAGCGGTTCATGAGGACGCCGCCCCAGTCTGCAGCTGCTACAGCATTGCGTGAGAAGGGGTGCATGGTGAGTTCAAAGCCTTCTTTCTTGGCGTGGTATTCTGTGAAGAAGATGTTCTCGGAAGCAAGGAAGGCTTCGCTAGCTACGAAGTTAGGATACATGCGTTCCCATCCGCGAGGCAGGGAGCATCCGTGGAAGATGACCTGTAGCTTGTGACGGTTGGCATCGGCCAGAATGTCTTCATAGAGTTGCATCATCTCCTGCTTGTCACCTCCGAAGAAGTCAACTTTGATACCTGCTATGCCGATTCGCTCCATCCATGCCATCTCACGTTCGCGGGCAATAGCGGTACTCATGCCGTGGCGTGGGCCTTGTGGAGCATCGTTCCATGTGCCGTTGGAATTGTACCACAATAAGAGCTTGACGCCCTTGCTCTGTGCATACTTGGAGAGCTGCTCCAGGCGCTCACGGCCAATCTGCGTGTCCCACAAGGCATCGACGAGGGTGTATTCATAGCCCATCGTAGCAGCGACATCTATCATCTTGACCTGATCATCGTAGTTGGTGGAGGCATCCTGCCAGAGTATCCAACCCCAGGTATAACGCCCTGGCTTGTAGTTGGTGGAAGCCTCGTACAGAGGCTCAACCACATCGTAGGGAATGGTGGTTTCAACAATGGGTTCAAGGGTGGAGCCAATGGTCAGCGTGCGCCAAGGGGTATGACCGGGCAGGGCTATGGCAGCATAGTGGCTTCCCATTCCTTTCATCTCGTCTTTATTGGGGAAGGTGATGCTATATCCATTGCCTGGCTGATAGTCGCTCAGGTGGGAGCCTACATAATGTCCGTTGGTGCCTGTCTCGCTGACCAGTACCCATCCGTCTTCTGCGATATGGAAGAGACAGGGGAAGGTATATCCCTCACCGAAAGCTGAGGGCTTGGCAAGGGGTGCGTCAGCCGTGTATTCCTCCTCATACGAAGGCTTGGTCTGGGCAAATCCCACCATGGTCTTGCTCTGTGGACAGATGAAGCTGGTGGCTTTCTCCGGGAAGTTGAAGGCGGTAGCCTCCTTCTTTATGACGGCGCTGCCGCAGAACTCGCCCTTTCCTTTTAATAAGGTGTAGCGGAAAGCCACGTCGTTGTTGCTTACCACAAAGGTAATAGTAAGGGGTAGCCTTTCGTTGTTCTCCAGTTGTATGTCCAATTGGTTGGCAATGAAGTGCGACGACGATGTCTTGGTGCGCGTCATGGTGTAGCTTCTGTCAATGCGACTCTGCTTGCTGTCTTTTAATGTGAGTCCTTTGGTGAAGTCGCCAATGTCTGCCTTCAGTCCGAGGGCAGAGGTTGTTACCATGCTCTTACCATCGTAGTTGACACTATAACTGGCCCGTCCTTGTTCACAGGCAATGTTCACTTGTAGCTTCCCGTCTGGTGAAGCCACATGAAGAGTCTGTGCCATCAGACCAGCGAAGGAGAGAAGGCACAGAGTTGTTGTAATGAATAGCTGTTTTCTCATGTTATTATGTGAATTTTACGAGGATGCGAAACACCTTAGCAGGTGCTTCCATCCATTGTTTCATAGCCTTTTCGGCTTGTTCCGGGTTTACTTCATTGGAAATCAGGATGTCGTAGGGTGGGTTGTTCTTCTCGAGATAGCGGATGACGCCCTCGAAGTCCTCGGGCTGTGCATTGCGAGAGCCACGGATGTCAAGCTCTTTTTGTACGAAGAGCTTGGTGGTGAACTGTACGTCCTGCTTGGCATAACCAATACAAACAACGCGACCTGTGAAGGCGACTTCGTTGACTGCCATCTGATAGGTGACGGGAGCACCCACAGCTTCGATGACGACATCAGGACCGGCACCTTGGGTGATTTCTTGCAGGCGCTCGTGAACGTTCTCCTTGGCGCTGTTGATGGTGTATTCAGCTCCCAAGCCACGCACAATGGCCAGTTTCTCGTCGTCCATATCACAGGCAATGACCTTAGCGCCGCGCATGATGGCACGAACTACAGCACCAACACCCACCATGCCACAACCAATGACCATAACGGTATCGGTGTCAACCACCTGAGCGCGGCTGACGGCATGGAATCCAACAGACATTGGTTCGATGATGGCAGCATGCTCTACGGTGATGTTGCCGATGGGGATAACTTTCTGCCAGGGAACGGCAATGTATTCGCGCATGGCACCATCGCGCTGAACACCTAGTGTCTCATTGTGCTGACAGGCGTTATAGCGCCGGTTCTTACACGACGGACAATGTCCGCAATTGGTGTATGGATTGACGGTAACAGCCATTCCTGCCTTCAGGTGAGCTGGTACGTTTGCTCCCGTCTTGGCTATCTCTGCACCAATCTCATGTCCGGGAATCACGGGCATTTTCACCATCGGGTTCAGTCCGCGATAGGTGTTAAGGTCGCTACCGCAAAATCCAACGTAATGTATCTTCAGCAGCACTTCGTCTGCTCCGCATTGAGGTTTCTCAATGTCAACGACCTTCATCACGGAAGGTTCGGTAATTTGTATTGCTTTCATCTTATTTGATTCAAAAATATTATTCGCTCATGTTTTTGATGTAGGGAAGTTCGATGAGTTTGCCAAAGCCGAAGAAGCGCTTGGCATTCTCTGAAAGGAACAGGGTTTTCTCGTTGTCAGTCAGTTCTTTGCTTTTGGTAACGAAGTCGTAGGACATCTTATACGTAATGGCAGTGATGGTACGCGGATAGTCGGAGCCCCACATCAGTTTCTCGATACCCACGGCATCAGCAGCTTCTTTGATGGCGCGGATGGCAGATGGGAAGGGGTAGAACTCGTCGTTGAAAAGCCATGTGATACCACCACTCTCCACATAGACATTCTCATGGCGAGCCAGACGAATCTGACTCATCCAGTTAGGACGAGTCACCATGCCGAAATGGCCTATGGCTATCTTTAATTGTGGACACTCACTGATAATCTCTTCCATCTGTCCCACCTGTGCGTCGCCGTCGGCGAGTTCGATGCCGAGAATGATGCCGCGGTCTTCCATCAGGTGCATCAGTTGCATCATCTCGTCGTTGAGGAACTGCTGTGGCAGTCGGGCTGCGGGAATCTTCAACCCACGGAAACCCTGTTGGATGAGCGCTTCGCCTTCTGCAAGGAATCCTGCCTTACGAGTGTCCGGCATTCCGAAACAGAAGAAACGGGTGGGGTAGCGTTGTTGAACCTGCATCAGATAGCTGTTCTGCAGTCCGTCGATAAACTCCTGAGTAATGACAGCTGCAGAAACCTGCGCATAGTCCATGTTCGACAGGAATCGCTCTGCAGTGTTTTGCCCGTCCGTCATGTAGGGCGGCAGCATCTGACGTTCCTCGCCGAAGAAGATGCTACGGCTACGGTTAGGCTCAAGAGGGTGGATGGGCTGTCCATTCACCACCGTATCTACATTTAGCCACAGGTGCGCATGTGCATCAATTATCTTACATCTTACTTCTTCCATCAGACATCTTTATGTGTTTGCCCAACTGACGCGTTGTTGGTCACCAATAATTTCACGAACCTCCTTCACCAGTTGCTCGTCCATCGGTTCCTCGATATAGGCGATGTTGGTCTTAATAGCTTCAGGTCGCGTGGTGCTGAACACGGTAGAGGCGATGCGAGGATTAGAGCATGAGAACTGCATGGCGAGTTTCTCGATGGGATAACCCTTCTGCTTGCAATAGTCGGCAGCCTTGCGGCAAACCTCTACTAAAGGCTTGGGAGCAGGATGCCAGTCGGGCACGCCGCGCTCAGTGAGCAGTCCCATGCTGAAAGGCGATGCAGACAGCACGCCAATGCCGCGCTCGTCGAAGAAGTCCATGAAGTCCACCAGCTTATCGTCGCACAAACAGTAGTGGCAGAAGTTCATGACACTTTCCACCATACCCGGCTCAGCATGCTCGATAACCCATTTCAAATTCTCCAACTGAAGGTCGGTAATACCCACATGCTTCACGACGCCTTCCTTCTTCAGCTCATGCAGGGCTGGCAGCGTCTCATCAACCACCTTCTGCAGTCCACCCTCCATACGTCCTTGGAACTCAATGTCATGAACGTTGATGATGTCGATATAGTCGATGTGCAAGCGCTCCAGACTCTCATAGACGCTCTCCTTGGCACGCTTGGCTGAGTAATCCCATGTGTTGACACCGTCCTTGCCGTAGCGACCTACCTTGGTAGAAAGGTAGAATTTTTCGCGAGGAATATCCTTGAGAGCTTTTCCCAGTACGATTTCTGCTTTATAATGACCGTAATATGGCGATACGTCGATGATGTTGATGCCTGCATCGACAGCGGCAAAAACGGCGTCAATGCCACGGTTCTCGTTGAAAGAATGGAACACACCACCCAAAGAAGAAGCGCCGAAGCCTAGCTCCGACACCTTCATTCCTGTTTTACCTAATTCTCTGTATTGCATAAGCTTACATGTGGAAAGCGTCACTCTCGTTGGGGCGATAAGCCTTACCGTCTTCGTCTTTCACATAAACCTGCAGGTCGGTAAAGTAACCTGTCTCCTGCAACTTTTTCAGCACGGCCTTGGTATCCTCGAAGCCGTGGAACTCCTTGGCTGTTGCAATGTGGTTGGTAAACTCCAGTTTCTTCTTCTCGGTGTCGAGAACAGAGATCCACTCATCCTTGGTGCGATCTCCAATAATGAATTTCTTACTCATAAGTATAATAGTTATTTTTTAGAACATCCAACCAATGCGAATGGCGGGTTCGATATAAACTTTAGTATATGATCCTTTTGTTTCGTAAACGGGTCGGTTTTCCACTTTTCCGGTAGAGTCTGTGTAAATGCCCGTCTCCGAAGAATACTTGGTGGTCAGACCAGGAATAACGTTTTCGCCGATGATTTCCTTGTTGCCTGTCACTTCCGTATAGTTGCCGTTCTTTTTCTTCCCCGTATTGAAGGTAACACCCAGTTCGGCACCGATATACAGTTTCTTGTAAACATAGAAGTCAATACCTGTGAAAATGGTTCCAAAGATGCCATTCTCGTTCAACTTGTCACCATCCGAATTACGCTTGTTATACTCCGTGTTCTGGAAGTTTTCGCTGGCGATGTATGACGATGATAAAATTTGAACGGTCGTGGTGCTTATCTCCTTAGTACCCGAATAGAAACGTCCCAGATAACCTCCTTCCAGACCGCCGTAGAAATCCAGACGTCCCGTGTTGGCAAAATGATACTCATAGCCCAACGAGAACCTGAGCGTCAAAGCATCGTTGGTAATCTTGCTGATGCCTTCCGTCTTACTTGCTTCTACTATTTCTGAGATGGTCTTCTCGTCAGTATCTCTGTCGAATCCTACACCAACGCCCATGCGGACAGCACTCTTGTCGTTGAGGAACAAACGTCCGTTTAACTGTGCCACTTTCACGGGTTTAGACTCGTAGTCAAAGGGGTTAAACTTCCATTCCAGTGTGAAAAGCCCTGCAGGCAGACCAACTTCGTCCTGTGCTGATGCTGTCACGCTAGTCAAGGCGAGACCTACGATGAATAACAGCTTTTTCATTGTCTATTCTTTTGGGGTTTAGTAAATTCTTGGCAAAGATAGCAAATTCAATTTAAACAACCAAATAAATGGTTACAAAAATTTACTGTGGAATGAGGTCTGCTGCCTCCGGGGTAAGGAAGGGGCGTATCTTGTCGTAGGGAATGTCGAAGTTGACCATGCCTGCAGCGTAAGGGGCAATCTCGTACTGCTGGTAGAGAAATGCGAGACCCTTCTTGGTGAAAGTTGGGGGTGCACTGGGTAGAGGGATGCGGTTGATATCATCCACGCTGATGAGCAGGTCTTTCAGCTGTTCGTCAGTGACAACGGGCTCGTCGAACTCCTTGAAATAGCTTCGAACGCCTTCCTTGATGAGGGCATACAATTTGGGCGACTTTGTGTCTTTGAAGAGTGTCTGGTCTTGCTGTTCGAATCTCTCCGTCTTGTTGTTATACACTGTCTTATAACCGATGCGCTTACCATCGCTTTTGCGGAAGGTCTGTCCTGCTGCTGAGGCAAAACCATGGGCACCGCCCTGAAACCCTTCGCTTTTGGTCAGATAGGTAACATACCGCTCTGCATTCTCCAACAGCATGGAGTGTAGAAAGAAAGAGAACTCCATGCCAGGATAGCCGTTGGACCGGATTTCCTTCCACGAGGCTGCCAGCTCCTCATAACGATTGTCGGCTGTCGTCTTGACCGCCTCCAGCGGATTGTCGTAATACTTCACCGTTGGCTCGCCTTCCTGAATAGGGGAGGAAGCCAGTTCCTCACAGAGATATTGACGGATGGACTGCATCAGTGAATCGCTGCCACTGGTAGGCCAGTCGATGCTGATGGTTACGCTCGCCATAGAGTCTTCGCGCTCTACGCAAATGCTATCTGTCTGGAATTCAGGAGCAACGGCAACGGAATCAGTCTCCTCAGCACCCTGCTGAGAAGCACGATGGCCGCAAGCTGAAAGCAGTGCGGCCATCATGATAAAGCTATAAATACGTTTCATTTACTCACCTTTTATAGCAGCAACGCCTGGGAGAATCTTACCCTCAATAGCCTCGAGCAGAGCACCGCCGCCAGTAGAGATGTAAGAAACCTTGTCAGCTAGACCGAACTTGTTAACGCAAGCTACGGAATCACCACCGCCAATCAGAGAGAAAGCCCCCTCGGCAGTTGCCTTAGCGATAGCATCGCCGATGGCACGAGAACCTGGAGTGAAAGTATCGCACTCGAAGACACCGGCAGGACCGTTCCACAGGATGGTCTTAGCACCGGCAATAGCGTTTGCGAAAGCCTTCTGACTCTCAGGACCAGCGTCAACACCCTCGAAACCAGCGGGAACCTTGTTGGCAGGGCAGTTGATAATCTCAGCACCGGGCTTCACACTCATGGTGTCGAAGTCGAGACCGTTGGTGGCGGTGCAGTCAGAACCCAGCACGAGCTCTACGCCGTTCTTCTTGGCCAGTTCCTCAACACCCAGGGCTACATCCAGCTTGTCCATTTCAACGATAGAGTCGCCAATCTCACCACCGTGAGCCTTTGCGAAGGTGTAGGTCATACCACCGCAGAGGATGAGCTTGTCAACCTTGCCCAGCAGGTTCTCGATAATACCAATCTTAGAAGATACCTTAGAACCGCCCATGATAGCAACGAACGGACGTTTGATGTTGCTGAGCACGTTGTCAACAGCCTGTACCTCCTTCTCCATCAGCAGACCCAGCATCTTGTTGTCAGCGTCGAAATAGTCAGCGATAACAGCAGTAGAAGCGTGCTTGCGGTGAGCAGTACCGAAGGCATCCATTACATAGCAGTCAGCGTAAGAAGCCAATGTCTTGGCAAACTCCTTTTGGCTGGCCTTCATAGCCTTCTTGGCATCCTCATAGGCGGGATCAGCCTTGTCGATACCAACGGGCTTGCCCTCCTCCTCAGGATAGAAACGCAGGTTCTCCAGCAACAGAGCCTCGCCCATCTTCAGAGCCTTGGCAGCATCCTGAGCCTTAGCGCAGTCGGGGGCAAAAGCAACGGGAACGCCCAGTGCCTTCTCCACAGCCTCGCGAATCTGACCCAGTGACTTCTTCATATCTACCTTACCCTTGGGCTTTCCCATGTGGCTCATGATGATGACAGCACCACCGTCAGCCAAAATCTTCTTCAGTGTGGGCAGGGCACCGCGGATACGGGTGTCGTCAGTAATCTTACCATTCTCGTCCAGGGGTACGTTGAAATCTACACGTACAATTGCCTTCTTACCGGCAAAGTTGAATTCGTTGATTGTCATAATTGTATATATTAAAAAGTTTAACTTTCGAAAATCGATTGCAATGCTGCGGTTAAGTAAGTGCCATCAAAGTCGTTTGAATGGCCGAACGTGAGCAGTATCGCGGTTTTTGCGCCGCAAAGATACAAATTTTTATGAATAATGCATTATGATTGATGGATTATTTAAGTCTTTTTTGCGAAGTAATATTAATTATGTAAGATAGAGTTTGCAAAACTCAGGGAAATCCATTAACTTTGCACGCTAAAATATAAAAATGTATATTTAGAATGGAACCAATCAAGAATATTCCCGTCCTGTTGTTGACGGGTTATCTGGGCAGTGGTAAGACCACGTTGTTGAATCGTATCCTGAAGAATCAGGAGGGTATTAAGTTTGCAGTTATCGTCAATGACATCGGCGAGGTGAACATCGACGCCGACCTGATAGAGAAGGGTGGAGTAGTGGGCCAGCAAGACGACTCGCTGGTAGCCTTGCAGAACGGCTGCATCTGCTGCACGCTGAAGATGGACTTGGTGAAGCAGTTGCAGGACATTCTGGCCATGCATCGCTTCGACTACATCGTCATCGAGGCCAGCGGCATCTGCGAACCGGCACCCATTGCCCAGACCATTGTCAACATTCCCTCGCTGGGTCCGGAATACGTGAAGGACGGATACCTGCAGTTGGACTGCATCGTGACCGTGGTGGACGCTCTGCGTATGCGTGACGAGTTCCGCAACGGCAACGACCTGATGCGCAAGAACATTGACGAGGAGGACATTGAGAACCTGGTCATCCAGCAGATAGAGTTCTGTAACATCATCCTGCTGAACAAGGCTTCGGAGGTCAGCAAGGAGGAGTTGGCTGAGGTGAAGCAGATTATCCGTGCCATCCAACCGAAGGCCGACATCATCGAGTGTGACTATGGAAACATAGACCTCGACAAGATTCTGCATACCGAGAAGTTCAACTTTGAAGAAGTGGCTACGTCGGCCACCTGGATTCATGAGTTGGAACATGATCATGATGACGATGATGACGCTGAGGATGACGATGAGCATCACCACCACCACCACGATGACGATGATGAAGATGACCACGAACATCATCACGAGCATGAACACGAGCATCACCACCACCATCACCATAATGACGAGGGTGAGGCAGAGGAATACGGCATAGGCACCTTCGTCTATTATGCCCGTCGCCCGATGGATCTGGGACTCTTCGATGATTTTGTGGCTCGCAAATGGCCGAAAAATATTATCCGCGCCAAGGGCATCTGCTATTTCAAAGGCGAGGAAGAGGCTTGCTACCTGTTCGAACAGGCGGGTCGTCAGGTGTCGTTGACCAATGCCGGTCAGTGGTATGCCACGATGCCGAAGGATGAGCTGGAAATGATGATGGCCCAGAACGACCAGCTGCGTCGCGACTGGGATGACCAATACGGCGACCGTATGCAAAAACTGGTCTTCATCGGGCAACACCTCGACAAAGACCAGCTTACTGCCGACCTTGATTTCTGTTTAGTCTAAAGCTATTTTTACGCCTGCTATCACCCATGCGCCCGGTTGCGGCACATTGCCGTAATCGACGTATCGGTGACTGGTCAGGTTGTTTCCTTTTATATATATAGAAAAGGTGTCCTCTTTCCAGGTCACTTTTCCATCAACGACGGAGTAGGGGTGATAGTTCTTCACCTCGCCCGCTGTGTTGGTGTAGCTGCCCATTCGGTCTTGGAACCGGTAGCCTACGGTTACCTCCAATTTCTCCATCGGCTGTATGGTTATTTGCGATGTCAACTTGTGGCGCAGGTATTCCAGCGAGTATTGCGACTGCAGATAGTCCGCTTCCTGTTTCTTTTGATGCAGATGACAGTAGGAAATGAGAAATGAGGAATGAGAAGTGAGAAATGAAGCGGAGAGTTCTTGTCCGAAGGTATTTACCTTGGTGTGGTTCACGCTCTGCCAGATGGGGTCGGCTTCACGCGTGTCCATCACCCAGTCAATCATGTTCTTGGCATGGTGGTGGAAGATGCTGGCCTTTACGTTCCACATCCTCGAACTGTATTTCACGCCACCCTCCACGGCTCGCAGCTCCTCGGGTTTCAGGTATTTGTCGGCCTTGTGTCCTCCCACGCTGTAATATAGCTCGGTGAACGACGGCATGCGTAGCGACTCGTTATACGAAGCATATACCTTCCAGTGGCCGCCTATCCTGTAGCTGACGTCGATACCCGGATAGATGGTAAACGGCATTTCGTTCCACGTGTTCTTGATGGCTATGAAACCAGCCGATAGCGTGAAGTTGCGAAGCAGGATGTTATGCTCCAGGTGGAACGACAGGTTCGTGCGGTTCAGTCCGTACAGGTAGTCGCGGTCTGTCCCGCTGATGTGTATGGGTTTGTTCAGGGGCTCTCCCAGATTACCGCTCACAATGTCTTCGTTGCGGAATTCGGCTCCCACGGCTGTACGTCCCAGCTGCCAGTCGAAATAGCTGTTCAGGTTGATGCCGAAGACGTCGGTGCGGTGGTAGTTGAAGGGCACCTTGTCTTCTGAGCCTCGGATGAGCTCGAAGCGGTCGTGTGAGCGGTTCCAGTAGATGGCGGGCTTGAAGTGAAACCGTCCTTTGGTCTCACCCTGAATGGCTGTGTATAGTTTGGTGGTGCGCTCGTATTGCTCATCGAACTTGGCGCTGTAGAACGTGTTGGAACCGAAGCCCTTGGTGCTCAATCCCACATGCCAGTCGATGTTGAAGTCTGCATTCGCATAGCCCCCCTGATAGAACACCTTGCCCCCCGAGTAGTCGCTGTTCAGTGCTCCCGACTTGGCACGACTGTAACCGTCGGAGCGTGTCATGGACGCACTCAAATGAGAAATGAGAGATGAGTAATGAGAAATACGCCCAGCTGCTGACAGATAACCATACGAGCCACCTTCTACCCGTACCGCTCCTGTCCATTTCTCATTTTTATTATCTAATTTCTCATTCCGGAGTGTAACGATGTTCACCGCTCCAACCAATGACGACGTGCCATACACGCGCCCAGCTGGTCCCTCCAACACCTCAATGCGCTCAATGTCCATTACATCACAAGGCAAGTCGAAGGCATTATGTCCCGTCTGCGGGTCACAGATATTAATGCCGTTCAGCAGAATTGTTATCTGCTCGCTCGTACCGCCTCGGATGCTGACGTCCGTCTGAGCACCGATAGGACC
>OCTX012232847.1_pt1 | contig 13414 bp, 10 predicted proteins | sample 1539691 | NCBI WGS metagenome assembly OCTX01 (sample SAMN02144231, study PRJEB22623) | gut metagenome | biome: sheep rumen | host: Ovis aries | place: New Zealand
CCGGCTCGACGAGAAGGGCGGCAACGGAATTATGTACGCCTGGCACACCTACCACTGGCACAAGGGCTGGGCGCGGATTCTCCCGGTCGCCGCGAAGCATCCGATATTCCTCGGTGAAGTTGGCGCTGCGCCGCGCGAGGAAATGACTTTCATACCGTTCGAACAGAAGGAGGACCCGTACACGTTCGCCCCCGACATGCTCGGCTTCATCCAGAAGTACAGGATCAACTGGACGGGATGGTGCTTCCATCCGAAGGCGGGCCCCTGCATGATCAGGAGCTGGGACTACGACCCGACGCCGTACTGGGGCGAGTTCGCGCGACGCGCCCTCTCCGGCGAGAAGTTCGAGATGAAGAGAATGCGATGAGCGGCGTCGGAATCGCGCTTTCGGCGCTTTTGAGCGTCACAAATGTGCCTGGCTACTACGCCTGCTACACCGAGGCGGTTACAGGCACCGTCGAGGTACAGCGGCGCGTTCTTGCGATGCCGTCGAACGAATGTGTGCGCGGCAATTCGACGTATGTCAACACAGAGCGTTTCCTCCTCGGCCCGGACAACGCGCATTGGCTGGAGCTGCGGGGGCCAGAGTATGCCGCGAAGCTGAAGGAGTGGAGGTCTGCGGCGGAAAGGGCGGTAGAGGCGGCTGCATCGCGCCCGCATCCGCGTCTTTTCGCGACAGATGCGGACTTCGCACGCCTTAGGGAGGACGCGAAAGCCGACCCGCTTGTTAAACCGGCCGCCGATCGCGTCATTGCGGATGCAGAGGTGTATCTTTCCGCGAAGCCGGTTGAACGCGCGATGAGCGGATACCGTCTTCTCGGCCCGGCACGCAAGGCACTTACGCGGCTTGCGACGCTGTCGATGGCGTATCGCCTGACGGGCGACGCTCGCTATGTGCGCAGGGCCGAACGCGAAATAGAGGCGGTTGCCGCGTTTTCGGATTGGAACCCCGGGCACTTCCTGGACGTCGCCGAGATGTCGGTTGGCGTTGCCGTCGCCTATGACTGGCTCTATGACGCGCTGAAGCCGGAGATCCGCGCCCTTGCGGCGCGTGCGCTTCGCGACAAGGCGCTCTGTGCGACAGCGCCGCATCCGCCTTGGACGCGGCTCCGCAACAACTGGGTGCAGGTCGGTTCCGCCGGCATAGTCGCCGCAGCCGCCGCGCTGGCCGATCTTGAAAAAGACCTCTGTGCCATTCATCTCGCGGACGTCATAGAGGCGCTTCCGGAGGCGGAAGGAGTCGTCGCTCCCGACGGCGGTTTTCCCGAGGGGCCGAGTTACTGGAAGTTCGGCTTCACCTTCAATGTGTTCGCGCTCGACATGATGAAGAGCGCGTTCGGAACCGACTTCGGCCTCTCGGAACTTCCGGGATTCCGCGAAACGGGATCTTTTCCGTCGCTCATGACCGGCCCATCCGGGCAGTTCTTTGCCTTTTCGGACGGTCATCCTGCCCGGCCCCAGATTTCGGCGCTTTGGTGGTTTGCCGTCCGGTTCGGCGATCCATCGTTCGTCGATGACCATGAAAAGCGCCTTTTCGCGAGGATGTGCGCTCTCCGCGCGGCTGGCGCAGAGGATGAGAACGACGTTCCACGCGACTTCCCGATCGGGCTGCTCTGGGTCGACGCCTATTCGCGGATGTCGAAAGCCGTGGCGTCGCCATGCGGCAAGAACGGACCGTCCGTAGTGGTTCTGCGCGGCGAGATGCCTTTGGCGGTTCTGCGCGATGCGCCAGCGGACACGAACGGCATATACATTGCGACAAAAGGCGGTTCGCCTTCCTACAACCACGGACATGCAGACGAAGGAACGTTTGTCCTCGACATGCTGGGCGAACGCTGGGCCTACGATCTCGGTGCTGAAGACTATACGGCAATTGAGCGTGCCATCGGCGCGAGTGCTCTTTGGTCTCCCGAGCCGGACTCCCGCAGGTGGACGCTATTTCGCCTCGGCACACAGGGTCACAACACGCTGACGATAGGCGGGCAAGGACAGTATTCGAAGGGTTTTGCGACTATATCGCAGCCGGAGGGCGGAGTTGTCGAGGTCAATCTCTCGGAACTCTATCCAATGGCGAAGAGCGTTGTTCGCCGATTCCACATCGATGAAAGTTGCTATATCGAAGATTCCGTCTGCGGCGTCGCGCCTGGCACCATCGTGCGCTGGGCGATGGTGACGGATGCCGAAGTCTCGGTTTGGAACGACTTGCTGCCAGTGGCCGAGCTTAGGAAAAACGGCAAGACAATGAAGATTCTTTTCGAATCCAACGGGGTGCCCGACGAGCGCCGCGTGTCCGTTCGCGAGGCGCGTCCTGAAAATGCCTATGAGAGGCAGAACGAAGGGTTTCGGCAGGTCGTCTTCGAGTTCAAGACGCAGGACGAGCCGGCAGAGTGCAGTGCCTTGTTCTGCCAGGAGATTACGGTTGACAAATGACGTCTCCCCTCGCGTTTTGGGGGCAAATTTGCTATAATATCGCCCGATGAAGCGATATTGGTTTTTGGCGGCCTTCGGGTTCGTCGTGCTTGCTTTTGCGGCCGTGTGGCTCGGGGCCCTTAATCAAGATGAGGGATGGTACCTTTATGCCGCGCGTCTCGTGTCGGAGGGCAAGACGCCGTACCGTGACTTCTTCTACACCCAGGCGCCCGTAATGCCTGTCGTCTACGCTGCGTTCACTTCCGTGTGGAATTCGTTCGGGCTCCTTGGCGCAAGAATTCTTACCATCGTCTTTGGTGCGCTGGGGCTTGCGTTCTTTTGCGCTCTTGCCGCCCGGCTCGTCGCGCCTGGCCGTCGTGCGCTTGCCGCGCTTGCCGTTTTTCTGCTACTCGGCTCGAACCTCTACCACCTCTACTACATCGCGATTCCGAAGACCTACGCGCTCGCGGCGCTTTTTGTGGCAATCGGCTTCTTCCTTCTGACCTTCGCTCGCCGGCCGGGCTTTCGCGGGGTCGTCTTTGCGTTCGCGTCTGGGCTTTCGCTTGCGTTCGCATGCGGCACACGCATCAGTCTCGGCGTGATTCTTGCGGTTGTGGGACTCGGACTTCTCTTCTCGTTCAGCCGCATGCGCTGGACCTTTCTTTGGTTTGGGCTGGGCGGCGCGTTTGGCCTCGCGGTCGTCTACGGTTTCTTTCTCTGCGATTCCACGGCGCGTGCAGGTCTCTTTGCGGCGCAGGCCTACCACGCCGCTCGCGGTGGCTTCGACCCCGTCTTTACGGTCGGTTCCGTGTCGCGGCTCGTCAGGTGGTATTTGCCTGTCTTCATACTGCTTGGGCTTGGCTTCGCGCATCGTCGCGAAGTTGGCGGAGAGACCGATGCTTTACTCGTCGCGCGTCTTGCGTTTGCGAGCTTTGTCGCTGTCTTTCTCGTCCAGATGCTCGCGCCGTTCCCCTATGAAGACTACCAGGTTCCGGTAATGGGGCTCCTGGCCGTCTTCGCCGCCGTGCTCTTCTTCGGCCGCCCGGCGTCCGTACCCTCGCGCGGGCTTCTGCTGACGCTTGGCCTTGCCTGGGCGGCGTCGTTTGGCTCGCCGCTTCTCGAAAAGTGGACGACTAACGGTCAGGACAGGTTCTGGACCCTCAAGAAGGAACAGTGCGAACTTGCCCAGCTGCGGGATGTCGCGCGCACGATCGAGGAGGAGGATCCGAACGGCGACATGCTGCTGACCCAGGACCTCTATCTCGCCATCGAGACCGGACGCAAGGTCCCCGACGGTCTTGAGATGGGGCCGTTCAGCATGCTTTCGGACGAGGAATGGCGCAAGCTCCTCTCGTCCGCGCCGTGCAAGATGGCCGCGCTTTCCGGCTACTCTTTTGCCATAAATCCGCCTCGTTGCGACGAGACGCCGATTGAGCGGCAGATAGAGTACTTCAGCATTTTGAAGAAGAGCTACGACCTCGTCATGAAGGAAGATGCGTTCGGCCAGAACGCGACTTCGCTTCTCATTCTCAAGCGCAAGGCGGACAGGACTGACAGGTGAAGCCGATAGAGCTTAGACACAGGATTCTCGAGACCGTTTCGAAGAACGGAGGCCATCTTGCGTCGTCGCTCGGCGCCGTCGAGATAGCGATGGCCCTCGCGGATGTCTTCGATCCCGAGACCGACCGCATCGTGTGGGACGTCGGCCACCAGGCATACGCGTGGAAGATCCTCACCGGCCGCGACGCCGCTTTTCCGACGCTGCGCAAGATGGGCGGAATTTCCGGCTTCCCCAACCCCGCCGAGTCCAAGGCCGATGCGGCTATTGCTGGGCATGCGGGTGTCGCCATTTCGGTTGCCGAGGGTCTTGCCGCCGCACGCGATAGGCGTGGCGGAAAGGAGCATGTCGTCGCCGTAATCGGAGATGCTTCGTTTGCGAACGGCACGAGTTTCGAGGCGCTCAACAACTGCGCGGCGGCGACAAAGCGGCTTATCGTCGTGCTGAACGACAACGACATGTCGATAGCGAAACCTGCGGGAAGCATCGCGAAGGGGCTTGGCCGCCTCACGTCGGGCATCCGCTACAACCGCGTGAAGAACGTCGCCAAGAAGATCGGCCGCGCGCTTCGGCTGTCGTTCCTCTACGGTCTCGTCCACTGGGTGAAGAACCGCCTGAAGACGATGATGCTCCGCAATGTCTGGTTCGAGGAGTTTGGCTTCCACTACCTCGGCCCGATTGACGGCCACGATCTTGCGGCGCTCGTCTCGGCGCTTACGGCCGCGAAGGAAGAGAACCGCCCTGTTCTTCTGCATGTCGTCACGAAGAAGGGCCATGGCTACGGCCCCGCCGAGAAGAACCCGACGGCATGGCACGGCGTTGGGCCGTTTCCCTGGCCTTCGACCCCCGACACCGTCGATCTCGCGCTCCCTACGGACGGGCAGCGCGAGCCGCCTGCGCCGGGTTGGAGCGAGGCCTTTGGCGATGCGCTGTGCGAGCTTGCCAAGGATGACGACCGCGTCGTTGCGCTGACTGCGGCGATGCGCGACGGGACGGGGCTCAACGGCTTTGCCGCGCGCTATCCCGATCGCTTCTTCGACGTAGGCATAGCCGAGGGCCACATGGTGGCGTTCGCAGGCGGGCTTGCCGCAGGCGGCATGCGTCCTGTCGTCGCCATATACTCGACGTTCCTGCAGCGGGCCGTAGACCAGGTGATGCACGATGTCGCGATCTCCAACCTGCCCGTCGTCTTCTGCGTAGATCGCGCCGGCGTCGTTGGCGCAGACGGAGTTACGCACCAGGGGCTCTATGACATCGCGATGTTGCGGTGCCTTCCCAATGTGACGATATGCCAGCCGAAGGACGCGGACGACTTGAAGGCGCTGCTAAAGGATGCCCTTGACCGCAATGGCCCGACCGTGATCCGCTATCCCCGCGGCAAAGTGCCAACTCACCCACTCCCTCACTCCTCCACTCCTCCACTCAGCGACTCGGCCGCCCGTCTCGCCATCTGGGCGACAGGCGACTGGTACGGCAAGGCGTGCGAGGTTGCGTCACGCGTCGGCGGAATCGCGGTGCACGCACGCTATTTGAAGCCATTCGACAGCGAACTCCTTGCCAAGCAGCGCGCCGCGGGAATGAAGATCGTGAGCATTGAAAACGGTGCGGTCGCCGGCGGGTTTGGAGAGGCGATTGGCGCCGACGTGAAGTTCGGGTGGCCCGATGCGTTCATACCGCACGGAACGCAGGCGGAGCTCGAGAAGAAGTACGGCCTTGACGTTGATTCGATATCGGAGGTTCTCAAAAATGGCTAAGGTTCATGGCGTCGCCGGAGAGTGGGCGCGAGTAAAGGGCATGGTGACGGGGCTCTGGCCTCTGTTTCTCGGCGTGTTCGTCGCCGGGTTTGCCGTTGCCGCCACTGTGTTTGCAAATGTAGTGTGGGGGCTTTCGCTTCTTGCGGTGTCGATCGTCTATTCCGGCTGGAGCCTTTCGAAGGGCCTTCGCCACGCCGAGCGTTTTTTCAAGGGTGCGCGCGGCGAGGAGCGCGTCTCCGGCATCCTTACGCATCTGCCAGAGACATACCATGTGTTCAACGACTTCGTTGCAGGCGGGAAGCACGTCGACCATGTCGTCGCGGGGCCGGCCGGCGTGTTCGCGGTCGAGACGAAATACTGGCGAGGCAATGTGACGGTCGAGGACGGCCATATACTTCTCGACGGCCAGCTTCCCGACCGCGACCCTCTCGCCCAGGCGCGCAAGGAGGCGCAGCTCGTGAAGTCGGCGCTTGCGTCCGCCGGCTGGAACGGCGCGGTGACGCCAGTCCTCGCGTTTGCGTCCGACACGTTCAGGCAGCATATCGCGGAAGTGCAGGGCGCTGTGGTGATGAACTCGTGCGAACTAGCCAGGGGCTTCGCGACGGAGCGTGTCGTGATTCCGCCTGCGGAACTGGAACGCCTCATAGGGCTCATGGAGAGCAATTCATGAAGAGAACAATTCATTATGCGCTTGTCCTGGCGCTGGCCGCTTCCTTCGGCGCATCTGCCGCGGAAGTGCAGCCGCAAGACTACTACGGGAAGATCGCGCGCCGCGTCGGCGACATGCTGCCGAAGTACCACGTCCTCCAGAAGAAGCTCAACGACGACATCTCGCAGAAGGCGTGGACGAACCTCGTGACGTTCTACGACTTCGACCACTCCGTGTTCCTGAAGTCCGACCTGGACGAGCTCGCGAAGCGCGAGAAGTCGCTCGACGACGAGCTGCACGCGGGCGATCCGTCCTTCGGTTTCGACGTCTACAACCTCTACTGCCGCCGCCTCGCGGAGCGCATGGAGTTCGTGACGAACTTCCTCGCGTTGGCGGAGTGGGATTTTTCGACTAACGAGACGTATCGCGTGAAGCGCAAGGACGCGCCCTGGCCCGAGACGAGGGAGGAGGCGGAGGACCACTGGCGCAGGCGTCTCAAGAACGAGGCGCTCGTGCAGATTCTCGGCGCGGAGCTCGACAAGTCGACGAACACGGTCGATGCCGCTGGAAGTCTCGCGAAGAAATACCGCCAGTACTACACCGTCCTCACCGAGCCCGACGAAGAGGCGGTCCTCCAGCACTACCTTTCCGCCGTGGCGCGCGCCTACGACCCGCACTCTGACTACATGTCGCCTGCGTCCAAGGAGGACTTCGACATGGAGATGAGCCTGACTCTATGCGGTGTTGGTGCGGTCCTGCAGATGGACGAGGGTGCGCTCAAGATCGTCGAGATCATGGCGGGCGGGCCGGTTGACCGCGATGGGCGCATAAAGGAGGGCGACAAGATAATCGGCGTCCAGCAGGAAGACGGCGAGATGGAAGACATCATGTGGAAGCCGATAAAGAAGTCGATCAAGAAGATTCGCGGGCCGAAGGGCACCCGCGTTACGCTCGAGATCGTCCCTCGCTCCGACACTTCGGGCGCGACGAAGAAGCTCATCGAGCTCGTCCGCGACGAAATCAAGCTTGAGGACCAGGCGGCGACGGGTCGCGTAGAGACGGTTTCGCTCGGCGGTTTCACGAACAAGGTCGGCTATGTTTATCTTCCCGGGTTCTACGGTACGATGGACAAGCGCCCGCAGGATCCAGGCTACCGAAGCTGCGCGATGGACGTTGCAAGACTCGTCGCGGAGTTCAATGCCGAAGACGTCGGCGGGCTTGTACTTGACCTTCGCGGCAACGGAGGCGGGTCGCTCCGCGAGGCGGTGCTTCTCTCGGCGCTTTTCGTCCCGAACGGCCCCGTAGTGCAGGTCAAGGACGTGCGCAGTCTCGGGTGCCTCCCGATTCCCTACGGAAACCCAGTCGCGTTCCGCAGACCTCTCATAGTGCTTACCGACCGCGCGAGCGCGTCGGCTTCCGAAATCGTCGCAGGCCATCTCCAGGACGTTGGCCGCGCAGTCGTCCTCGGCGACGGCAAGACACACGGCAAGGGGACGGTCCAGACGGTGCTCGGCATGGGGCCCGCGCAGTACGGTTCGATGAAGATAACGACGGCGAGGTTCTACCGCGTCGACGGGCGTTCCACGCAGCTTGAGGGCGTCGAAGCCGACATACGGCTTCCGTCGCTTCTCGACTCGCTCGACATCGGCGAGGACAAGCTCCCCAACGCACTGCCGTTCAGTCGCATCCTTCCCGCCGACTACGCTCGCTGCTGGAACATGTACGAGTACGTTCCCCGGCTTCGCAAGCTTGCGGAAGAGCGGCTTGCTACCGATGAGCGCTACCAGAAGCACCTTGCGAACGTCAATGCCATGAAGGAGATGAGCGAGCGCGAGGAAGTCTCGCTCGAGCGCGAGGCGAGAAAGGCCCAGATGGCCGCCGACCGCGAGCTTAGGGAGATAGCCGACGCCGGCGATGACGACGAGGATGACGACAAGCCGCGTCGCCGCAAGCGCAACGAGCGCTCGAAGGACGACGTCGTTCTTGACGCGGCGTTTGACGTCATGTCCGATCTCATACGGCTGAACGACGGCGCGGAGGTGCCGCGCCCGCGCACGAACAGCGGCTGGTACAACGCAATCATGGGAGGGTTCTGAAAATGAAACCGGTCCGATTCGTCAAGATGCATGGAGCGGGGAACGACTTCGTCCTCGTCGATGACCGCGACGGCGACTTTCCCTGCGAGCACCGTCTGATCGCTGCCATGGCGACGCGACCGAGCGGCATTGGGTGCGAGGGCGTAATCCTCGTGCAGCGTTCCGAGACTGCCGACTTCAAGATGAGGTTCTTCAATCCCGACGGCTCGGAGGCGGATCTCTGCGGAAATGGCGCAAGGTGCGTTGCCGCGTTCGCGCGCGAGATTGGCGCGGTCGCGGGGAAGGCGATGCGCTTCGAGACTGCGGCGGGACCTGTAGACGCAGAGCTGCTCGACGACGACCTCGTCCGCATCGCGATGCCCGACCCCAAGGACCTCGGCGACGATTTCGTCGTCGCGGGTGTTCCGCACAAGATCGTGCCAGTCGACAACATCGCAAAGGCGGACGTCGAAGGTGAGGGCCGTCGAATAAGGATGAGCGACGAGTTTGCGCCAGACGGCACGAACGTCAACTTCGTCTGCTACCGGACTCCCGACCGCGTGTCGGTGCGTACCTACGAGCGCGGTGTCGAAGCCGAGTCGTTTGCCTGCGGCACCGGTTCGGTCGCGGCGGCGGTAGTTGGCGTCGCGCAGCATGGTCTCAGGTTCCCTGTGCACGTCAAGACGGCTGGCGGTTACGAGCTTACCGTCGACGGCTGCAAGACCGAGGCGGGGTTTTCGGACATAACGCTGACCGGCCCGGTGAAACGCGTCTACGAGGGAACGATCGACCTCGACTCCCTCGGCGTCGTTCCGGAGTAGGCGGGCGCTTGAAGCCTGGCGTGAATAATGGTATAATCGGGGCAAACCTATGAGCTACTACTTGATGCTTCTTGTTGGCGCGGTTCTTGTGAACAACTTCGTTCTGAGCCGCTTTCTCGGTTGCTGCCCGTTCCTCGGGGTGTCGAAGAAGCTCGACACGGCGCTCGGCATGTCGGGCGCGGTCGTGTTCGTCATGACGGTCGCCGCGGCGGTGACGTGGTGCCTCGACCACTGGCTTCTGCAGCCGAACGGCCTTGGCTACATCCACACGCTCGCGTTCATTCTCGTCATCGCGTCGCTCGTCCAGTTCATCGACATCGCGATGAAGCGTTTTCTGCCGCCTCTCCATGCCGCGCTTGGCATCTTCCTTCCTCTCATCACGACGAACTGCGCCGTTCTCGGCGCTGCGGAAATCAATTGCAAGCAGGGAACGGGATTCTTCGAGTCCGTTTTCTTCTCGTTTGCTGCTGCCGTTGGCTTTGGCTTCGCGCTCGTCATCTTCTCCGGAATCCGCGAGAAGCTCGCGCACGCCGACCCTCCGCGTTGCTTCCGTGGAATAGCAATCGCACTAGTTACTGGCGGGCTTTTGTCTCTTGCGTTCATGGGGTTCTCGGGGCTTGTGAAGCTGCCTTATTAGGGGTCAGGGGTTAGGGGTCAGGGGGCAGGAGTTGGAGTTTTGAGTTGGAGTTGGAGGTCAGAAGTCAGTAGTCTAGGAGAGAATAAGGATTTAAAATATGACAATCGCAATTGCAATTATCGCAGGAGTTGGCCTCGTCGCGGCAATCGCGCTTGCCGTTGCAGACAAGTATCTTGCCGTCCGCGAGGATCCGCGCATCGGCATGGTGACTGCCGCGCTTCCAGGGGCTAACTGCGGCGGGTGCGGTTTTCCTGGGTGCGACGGCTATGCCCGCGCGCTCGTCGCGGGAACGGCGCCGAATGGCGCGTGTGCTGCTGGCGGCGACGCATGTGCCGCGGCAATTGCCAAGATACTCGGCGTCGAGGCAACCGCGACCGAGAAGCGCGTCGCGCTCGTAAAGTGCTGCGGAACGCGCTCCGAGGCGATTCGCGTCGGTGACTACAACGGCATCTGCGACTGCAATGTTGCGGCTATGACGGCGGGCGGCGACAAGGGCTGCACATACGGCTGCCTCGGCTACGGTGCTTGCGCGAACGTCTGCCCGAAGGGGGCGATATCGATCCACGACGGGCTTGCGAAAGTCGACAAGCGCCTTTGCATAGGCTGCGGCAAGTGCGTGACGGTGTGCCCGAAGAAGATCATCGAGCTCGTTCCTGCGTCCGCGACGATCCATGTCCTCTGCGCGAACCCCGACAAGGGGCCGAATGTCCGCAAGGTCTGCGGCGTCGGCTGCATGGGCTGCCACCTCTGCGAAAAGAACTCCGGCGGCAAGGAAGCCGGTCACTTCACCTTCCAGGGCTTTCTCGCCAAGGTCAACTACGAGAACCCGCCGACCGACGAACAGATCGCCGCGAAGTGCCCTGCAAAGTGCATCGGCGTCGACCCCCATTTCGAGTCGGGCAACTGACGCGCGACTTGCGCCGTACATTGCTTGTTCTGCACTCGCCGCGCCTATTTGATATAATTTCTACTTATGAACAAAAACATAGTCTGCATCGGGGCTGGGTACATCGGCGGGCCTACAATGGCCGTCATCGCCAAGATGAACCCCGACCGCAAGGTCTACGTCTGCGATATCAACGCGAAGCGCATCGCGGCGTGGAACTCGAAAAACTACGCTCTCCCCATCTATGAACCGGGACTTGTCGACGTCGTGAAGGAAGTGCGCGGCAAGAACCTCTTCTTCACGACCGACATCAAGTCCGCCGTCAAGAAGTGCGACATAATCTTCGTCGGCGTCAACACCCCGACGAAGATGTTCGGGCGCGGCGCGGGCAGGGCGAGCGACCTCCAGTTCTGGGAGGCGACTGCGCGCGAGATCAAGGGCTATGCCGAAGGCGACAAGATCGTCGTTGAGAAGTCGACGCTTCCGGTACGCACGGCCGCCGCGATGGAGGCGATCCTGAACGACAGCGCGAAATACCGCTTTACCGTCCTTTCGAATCCGGAGTTCCTCGCCGAGGGAACGGCGATAAAGGACTTGCTCTCTCCCGACCGCGTCTTGATTGGCGGGCCGGAGACGCTTGAGGGAAGGGCGGCCGTCCGCGAAATCTGCGACATCTACGCGGGCAAGGACGGCAAGTGGGTCGAGCGCTACAAGATCCTCACGACGAACGTGTGGAGCGCCGAGCTCACGAAGCTCGCGGCGAACGCGATGCTTGCGCAGCGCGTAAGCTCAGTGAATGCGCTTGCGGGGCTTTGCGAGGCGACTGGCGCAGATATCGACGAGGTCGCCCGCGTGATGGGCGCGGACAGGCGAATCGGCTCCAAGTTCCTCAAGGCGGGCCCAGGCTTCGGCGGCAGCTGCTTCAAGAAGGACGTCCTGAACCTCGTCTACCTCTGCGAGACGTTCGGGCTCCACACCGCGGCGGAATACTGGTCGGGCGTCATCAAGATGAACGACCATCAGCAGGAGCGCATCGTCTCGCGGCTTTTCAAGGCGATGTTCAACACGCTTGCGAACAAGAAGATCGCAATGTTCGGCTTCGCGTTCAAGGCGGATACCGGCGATACTCGCGAGACGCCCGCCGGGTATGTCGCGCGGCTTCTCAACGAGGAGCACGTCCGGCTCGCGATTACCGACCCCAAGGCGATCGAGAATGGCAAGCGCGATCTCGCGGGGCTTGACGGCATTGCGTGGGAGAAGGATCCGTACAAGGCCGCGAAGGACGCGGACGCGGTTCTCCTCATGACCGACTGGAAGGAGTATCCGGCGCTCGACTGGGCGAAGATATTCAAGTCTATGCGAAAGCCCGCGCTCGTCTTCGACACGCGCAACTGCCTCGATGCCGGTGCGCTAAAGAAGATCGGCTTCCGCGTTCTGAATGTTGGAAAATGAAAGTTGGTAGGGGCGTGTCTCCGACGCGCCCGAAGCGGTCGGCACGGAGTGCCGCCCCTACCGAAAAAGGATATATAAAGAAAGGACCAAACGATGAAGATTCTAGTAACAGGCGGTGCCGGATACATCGGCAGCCACACCGTAGTGGAGCTCCTGAACGCGGGGCACGACGTAGTTGTCGTGGACAACCTCTGCAACAGCTCGAAGAAATCGCTTGCGCGCGTCAAGAAGATCACGGGCAAGCCAGTCGCATTCTACAAGGTTGACATCCGCGACGCGAAGAAGCTCAACGCCGTCCTCGACAAGGAAGGGCCCTTCGGCGCGGCGATCCACTTCGCGGCGTTGAAGGCCGTCGGCGAGTCGACGAAGATCCCGCTCAAGTACTACAACAACAACCTCGGCGGCACTTTCACGCTTCTCCAGTGCCTCAGCGACCACGGCTGCAAGAACATCGTGTTCTCGAGCTCCGCGACCGTCTACGGCGACCCCAAGAGCGTGCCGATCCGCGAGGACTTCCCGACGCCCGGCTGCACTAACGCCTACGGCTGGACGAAGCTTATGATGGAGCAAGTCTTCAAGGACGTCCAGAAGGCCGACCCCGAGTGGAACGTGATTCTTCTCCGCTACTTCAACCCGATCGGCGCCCACAAGTCGGGGCTCATCGGCGAGGATCCCGCGGGAATTCCCAACAACCTTCTGCCCTATGTCGCGCAGGTCGCAGTCGGCCGCCGCGCCGAGCTCAATGTCTTCGGCAACGACTATCCGACGCCAGACGGCACGGGAATCCGCGACTACATCCACGTCGTGGACCTCGCTATCGGCCACCTCAAGGCGATCGAGAAGCTTGAGAAGAATCCGCAGCTCGGGCTCAAGATCTACAACCTCGGTACTGGCAACGGATATTCCGTCCTCCAGGTCGTCAAGGCGTTCGAGAAGGCGTCGAAGCGCCCTGTTCCCTATAAGATCTGCCCTCGCCGTCCCGGCGACATCGCCGAGTGCTGGGCCGATCCGTCGCTCGCCGCGAAGGAGCTTGGCTGGAAGGCCGAGCGCGGCATAGACGAGATGTGCGCCGACGCGTGGCGTTGGCAGAAGAAGAACCCCTACGGGTACAACAAGCCGAAGAAAAACGGCTAAGTAGTCAGGTGGCGTGACAGCGCTTGAATATCTGATAGA